>Ga0190335_1000134_pt1 | contig 12876 bp, 9 predicted proteins | sample 48720489_MG_FD_161675 | JGI IMG/M metagenome (GOLD analysis project Ga0190335, IMG submission 161675) | Hydrothermal vent sediment bacterial communities from Southern Trench, Guaymas Basin, Mexico - 4872-04-8-9_MG | ecosystem: Environmental > Aquatic > Marine > Hydrothermal vents > Sediment ... | reverse complement strand
GCGCATAACGAACAATCAAATCGTTCAGAATGGGGGTAAATTGAAGAAAGAGCTGGAGAAAGAGATGCAACAGCATAAGGAACAGGAAGAGCGAATATGGAAAGAACTTACCAAAAACCCCGACTTCCTGAAATACGATAAACAATTAAGGAATGCTGGATTTAATCAGACACCAGCTTCTTTTAATCTCGTATCTCAGAACTATACACAGGTAACCATACCTTATAGGAATGAAAGCACAGGTGCTGAGCGAAGAATCAAAGCAGATTATGTCAACGGAACTATTCAAAATGTTACTCTGGAAACCATATCTGAGCATAGGCATAAGGAAGAGCGCAGCAGCAGCCCCTGGTGGCTACTTCTCCTCATACCCCTCACTGGAGTAATTGCAACCGGGTGGTTTATCTTTGATAAATATCTTAAAAAAGCGAGACGAGGTGAGATACAGCCACAGCCCACCATTGCCGTAGAATCTGCACAAAGTGTTGACTACGTGCGCGAGGCAAGAAGATTTATTGAAGAAGCAGAGGACTTATTCAGGAATGGCAGAGAGAAGGACGCATACGAGAAGGTATCAAAGGCAATCCGCTTCTATTTCTCGCACAAACTCGGTATTAAAAGAGAATTGTTAAACAGCGAGTTGATGAATGCTCTGAAAGGCAGAACGGACACTGAAACGTATTCAAAGGTGAATAAATGCCTTGATCTGTGCGGAATGGTTGAGTTCGCGAAGTACAGAGCCAACCGTGAAGATTTTGATAAAATTGTGGAGATGGCTAAAGGGTTGATAGCATGACCAGCCACGGAAGAAGAGAAGAAGAGAAAATATGGCATAAAATCCAATGGTTATAGAGGTAGAGGGTTTTGCCCGCTGTGGGTCTGGTAGGGTAGGAACGATAGTGGCGTGGCTATTGCCCCTCTATATCAACTCATAATCTGAAGATAATAATGGGTAAATTGCGTGGAACTGCGGCAGTACCGGTAATATTTCGGCATCGTTAGCGAAGTGTTCTACGTGCTTGCGACGGCATAGGCACTAAATACATGCTTTTTGTTGGGTATAAATGAAAGGAATAACATGTTTGGAAATCGCATCAATAACAGCACTTACAATCCTGTTTTTGCTTTTTGCCTCTCTTAACATGGGCTCTGTCATGATGCCTTCTTCCTGCTGGCAGCCACCGTCCGCGGACAACGAACCAGAAGTTGTTTTGGATTTCGGCAGTGTTCAGCAAATAAAAGAGGTTTATATTTTCCTGGCGGATGCGAAACGAACGAAGTTCGATATCTTTGGAGGAACACCACCGGATAACTGGACAATTCTCGCATCTTATGACAATGACCCTGCAAAGCGTGTGCATTTCTGCTCCTGGGAAAGAATTGATTTAGGGAATGAAAGCACAAGATTTCTCAAGTTCGTGTTCAATATGACAGAATTAGAAGGTAAAAAACGATATAATCGAACTTTCAACCGGGTTGTGGTATCGTTCGATGTAGTGGAATCAAAAGGAAAAATAGGTGAGATGTTGGTAATATCCGCGAATAATAAAAAGATAACGCCGGTAGAGGTAAGCGGAGAAAATGCTTCGAGATTGGTTGATGAGCAAGACCTTGTGAAACTCCCAATAACGCAAAAATATGGCGCTTACTTTGACGAGATGTATTTTGTGCGAACCGCAAAGGAGCATTTAAATCTTGAGGAGCCTTATGAATGGACGCATCCACCGCTTGGGAAGCTCATAATAGCCTTTGGCATTTTGTGTTTCGGGATGAATCCATTTGGCTGGCGTATTTTAGGCGTTTTAGCCGCTGCTACGATGATACCGATAATGTTTCTTTTTGGTAAACGCATGTTTAAAAGCTCAGCAGCAGGCTTCTTCGCTGCTTACCTCATGACCTTCGAGTTTATGCATTTCTCTCTGGCAAGGTTGGCGACTGGGGAAATCTATATCCTCTTTTTCTCTTTATTAATGTTTTATTTCGCCTTCGATTACTTCTCAAAGCGGGAAGAGGAAGGAGAGAGCGAAAAAAGGAGAATATCCACTTCTCTTTTTCTCAGCATCATTTTCTTCGGTCTTTGCTTCGCTGTGAAATGGACGGCGGTATTTGGTTTAGTAGCAATTTTGATTCTTTTATTGATTAGCAACTGTAGAAATAAAAAGCCGATTTTTAATGATTATAAAATTGTTTTAGCGGGACTTTTCGTTTCCGCTGCTATTTATATCACAACCTACATTCCATACATGCTTTCGGGTGGTGGACATGGGCTGCTGGATATTCACAGGTTTCCGCTGTATATGGAATACATATCCAAATACATGTCCGGATGCAATATGAGTATCACCCCTCCCACACCACTAACCGTCTTCGATCTGCAATTGGGCATGTTTGGATACCATGCAGGAAATACAGCGACACATCCTTTCTCTTCGCCCTGGTGGTCCTGGCCCCTTATGCTTAAACCGCTCTGGATGTATTCTAATACCATTACTTTGGACGGAACAGCAATGGTTTCGACAATTGTTTTGCTCGGCAATCCGGCGATATGGTGGTGCAGTATTCCTGCATTGATTTTTATCGCGGTAAAGTTCGTAGCTGATATAATAAGGAAAAGGGAGTGTAGTTTTGTTTCCCTCTTCATTCTCATTCCTTTTCTGTTACAATGGATTCCTTATGCACTTATCACGAGAACCCTGTTCATCTATCATTTTGCGCCCGATGTGCCGTTTATGATATTTGCACTCACTTATTGGACAACATTTTTAGAAAAGAAAGGGTTATCAGGGAGAAAAGGTCTCTTCTTTAAATGTGTGGTTATTGCTTTTCTTATTTCGATTGCGGTTCTCTTCTTCCTCTTCTACCCTGTAATATCGGGTTATCCCATAGCGTATAAGTATAAGGAAAGTTTGAGATGGTTAAGTGGGTGGACGTTTTGATAAAAAAGTGATAGTGCCATATGAACGTAAGTGAAAGTATCGTGGACGTAATGCACAATCCCGGCGCGGCGGAAGCATCCACCATTTTCACAAGTCTGATATGAAATTTCTGAGTGATAGCACCTCTGAGCGTATAATGCGGGCAGTGAATGGCCATCCAAATAATACGAATATAAATATGAGATTCCTGATGCCTGATGCCTGGTCGGATGAATACTGCGATTACAATTATCAGTGGCAGTCTTGGAATCGCGAGGAACGCATCTACAATCCTCATGATAAAAAAAACCAACCCATTCAAAGTAGCCCGAAAGAAGACCGAGCGCCGTCCCTATAATACCCGAGACGAGCGATACGAAAAAGGCGATGAATAAGGAGACCTTTGAACCATATATAAGTTCGCTCAATATACTCAATAATCCTGACCTATATCATTCGTGCTTCACCCTTGGATCTAAATGCGCATACATCATGTCAGCAATGAAATTCGCTGCAATAATAACCAGCGTGATAATCAAGAATGCGCCCTGCAATAATGGATAATCCCGGTATGTAACCGCGTCATAGAGCAGTCTTCCAACACCTGGATATGCGAACACGGTCTCAACAAATATCGTTCCACTAATCATAAATCCTGCTCTGAGGGCAATACTCGTGATAATCGGAAGCAGTGCGTTCTTCATCGCGTGCTTATACATAATATATCGCTCACTCAAGCCTTTTGCCCTCGCTGTTTGTATATAATCTTCTCCTATCACATTTAGCATCGAGTTCCGCATCAAGAGGTATGTGCCACCGATATGAGCAATTACAAGTGTCATCGCCGGAAGGAACAGGTGTCGAAGTATGTCCAATGCGGCTTCAAGAGGCGTTGAATATTCTGTAAACGGCGTTTGCGCACCTGATACAGGAAAGAGACTAAAATTCAGTCCTAACAGAATAATAAAGAGCAGTCCAAGGAAGAAAGAAGGGAAGGAGCTTACGGAGAGGACGAAAGTGAGCAGTCCCACATCCATCTTCCTGCCCCTATTCCAGGCAGATATAGCGCCCAGAACGATTCCCAAAACTATATAAATTGTGGTTGCCGTTCCAACGAGAAGAAACGTCCATTTCAGTGCTCCAATCAATACGTCTGATACGGGAGCATTGAGATATATTGACCAACCAAGATTCCCATGCAAAAGATTGAGCATATAGTCAGTGAATTGTTGCAGAAGCGGCTTGTCAAGTCCGTAATATGCGAGCAGTTCCGCCCTCATCTCTTCATCCAGCACGATGGGCATGTCCATGGTCGGGTTGCCGGTTAGAAATGAAAGCGGGTCGCCGGGCATCACCCTGGGTAAAAAGAAGTTGAAAGTTAGAATTGAAATGATTAGAGTAATATAACTTATTATTTTTGTTATTATGTTCATATTATAAATAAAATAGGGGACTTATCGCCCCCTCTTCCTTAAAAATAGATACGCAACTGTTAGCAGACCTGCAATTGCAAGTGTTGCTCCGAATCCAAGCGGTTTGGGTGTAGGTACAGGTTTAGATGTAGGTTTAGATGTAGGTGTAGCCGTTGCAGTCGCCATCGGTGTTGCTGGTGCTTCCGCTCCAATGAAAACAAGTTTGTTCAGCTCGTATGGAATCCCATGCGCTATGCCGTTTTTCGTATAGAACCACGTATCGAGCTTTCCAGGGTTGTATATCGCCCATCGCCTTGGGTGATAGAGTGCATATACCGGAAGGTCGTCTGTAATCATCGCCTGGAGTTGATACACGAGTTGTTTTCGCTCTTCAAAATCCATCGTGGTAGCCTGCTTATCGAAGATGGAATCGTATGAGTCATTGTGATATGTGCTTGCGGGCCAGTCAGGGATCTCTAATATGTCGGGATATGAGCATCCACCATGACCATTTATAGCGAGTAAGAAATTACCGCCTTTAAGGATTGTATCTACTGTGCTCTTGTCCATCGATTTTACATTTACCCTTATCCCCACCTCTTTCAATTGCGATTTTATAAGTTCCGCCTCCCTTGAGAATTTGTCAATCGTTATCAGCTCGAATTCAAGCTCTTCTCCGGTTGGGTACTCCCTTATTCCATCGCCATTGCTGTCAGTGAAGTTCAATGCATCGAGTATTTCGTTAGCTCTCGTTACATTGTACTCATAGCCCGGAAGGTCAGGATTAGACCATTCTGTGCCCGGTTGGAGGATGCCTGGATTTGCAGGTATTGCACCGCCATGCACCACTTTCTGGATAATCTCGCTTCTGTTTATAGCATAAGCGATGGCATGCCTGAATTCCGTGATATTTGTAGGATATTTTTCGCAGTTGAAGACGAGCTGGAGCACCCAGTAGCCAGGTCCTTCTATTATCTTGAATTTGGGGTTGGCTTCAAACTCAGTGACCACGTCTATATCCTTCCTCCAGAGTGATGCCTCATCTAAATCGCCGGTCTTCAATGCGAGCGCTGTATCGCTGACTTTCGTCGAAATGAGCTTATCTACGAGTGGTTTTCCCTTGAAATACCCCTCATTTGCCTCCCATAAGTAATACCCTTCCTCTTTGTTATATTCCACCAGTTTAAAAGGTCCTGTTCCTATAACGGCTTCTTTACCCCTGAACTTCTTCGGGTCTTCAACACCGCTCCATATATGTTCGGGAATTATCGGAACATCCCCGGCAATAGTCACCAGGAAATCTGCTACCGGCTTTTTTAGGTGTATAACAACGGTATACTCGTCCAGAGCATCCACATAGTCTATGTACTCTAATGTCTTGAACCACTTTGGTCGTGGGTGTTCTTTCATATAATCGAACGTGAACTTCACGTCATCTGCAGTAAACGCTTCTCCATCGTGCCACTTCACTCCCCTGTGAAGGTTAAATGTCCATGCCTTACCATCGTCAGACATCTCCCAACTATCAGCAAGCCAGGGTATCACGCCTGTTTCGTCCTTCCAGGTCAGCGTGTCAAAACAGAAGCTCAAATAAATATAGCCCATACCTCGTGGATAGAACGCATACGGCGAGGGATAACCGAAATCTCCACCCAATGTACTGCCTCCAAACTTCACTACTTTTTCTCCACTCGCTACTGTCATGCCACTGAATACACTACAACTACACAGGACTATCGCCAGAGCCAGACCAAATATAGCCATAGTTTCTTTTCTCATTTTTTCATACCATCTCCTAATTTATGCACATACCATCTACTATTCCCGTTCTTTCACTCTTTTCCTCATGACCTCCTACATATTTTCACACCTTTCGTAATATATCAATAATTTTTGTGATAAATAACTATTCAAAAAATTAAGAGAATCAAAAAGCTTTTATGCTGATATTTCAAATATATTTGAAGTGCTGAGTATGGGTATGAATATGAAATACTTTTCGATTGCCGTAGCGTTGACGCCGGTGGTGGCGGTAGTTTTTTTAGCAGTGGCAATTGGAGCAACAGGTGCACAGGTGGGACCGATGCCGGGTTCTACGCATTCTAATCTGAGCTGTACTGACTGTCATGGCAGTGCACCCTATACAGAGATAAATGTTTCTTCGATTGAAACATGCAAGAAGTGCCATCAGAAAGAAGTAGAAGAAACGATGAGTTCAAAGCATGCAGGTCTGGGCGCAACACGCCCGGATACGATGCCGAATACATGTCTTGTATGTCATAACCCGCATCAAGGAGTTTACAGGGACGGGAAATGGGAAGACCAGACCGTAGCAGAGTACAATAAGTTCGCATATAAAGGCAAGGATAAACTTGGAACAGAGCATACATGGAGAACTTTCAGCAGTATGAACGAGTTCTGTCTGGACTGCCATGGGAAAGGCTCTCACGGAGCAAATGTCTCTGACCCGAGCAAAATTACGGGTGAAGAAGGTACGTGGTTCCAGCAGGACTGGTATGGGAATGACAGACCTATTCCGGAAATAGAAGGGCTTGGCGATGAGCGAGGTGCGCTGCCGATGGACGACCCGGACTTTATATCTTACAACGTGTGGAAGATGGAGAAGATGCATTACGGCGCCGGGAATGCACCTTACGGTAGCACTAACTACACAGAAGGAATAGAGGACTGCAGTCATGCATGCCATTACGGCAGTTCGCTAATTGTTATGGGGGGAAAGAAAGTGCCACCGGCAGGCTATGAATGTAGCGACTGTCACCCAAAGACAAAAGATACGGTATTGAAGATAGAAACAGGGAGTCATGCCAATTATCTCACGCAGGACTGCACTCTCTGTCACAAGCCGCACGTATTCACGATGGCAGTCTCAGCGGCAACACCTGCTCCCACGGCAACAGCAGCATCAGCATCAACAGCAACAGCAACGCCAACTGCTACTCCGACACCGACACCGACGCCACCCGGGTTTGAGCTACTATTTGCAGTTGCTGGTATTGGTGTAGCAATTGTGATATATACGAATAAGAAGCGAAGAAGGAAGTAAAACTTAAAACTCCTTCTTTCTTTTATTTTTTATCCTAATTCTAATTTATACTCATCGCAACCGGCGAGGCGAAGCCAACGAAGCAAGTCAAATGCGAAAATTCAGGCTCAGGCGACTGAAGCTGTTCTATAATCCACCACTTTTGATAGTGAAGCAAGCAGTCATGATTATGCTTTATGCATGGCTCACAGGCTGGAATAGCCTGGCTTTTCTACGCTGGGTGACGCAGTTACAAAATATTCTGCACGCGGGTGCCGGAACAAAACAGATTTGCTGCTTCGGTGTGAATCCGCATGTGGTATGGGAGATGACAGGCAGATGCAACTTGAAGTGTATCCACTGCCATGCTTCTGGTGGGGAAGCAGCATATAACGAATTAACAACAGAAGAAGGTAAGGCATTGATAGACCAGGTTGCTACATTGGGCATACGAACATTCGTATTCACGGGCGGTGAGCCGCTGTTACGGAACGACCTCTTTGAGCTGATTGCATATGCACGATCTAAAAGGCTCACTGTCTATATAGCGACAAACGGAACGCTGATAACGAGAGAAGTTGCAAAGTTGCTGAGCAGATATAATGTTGGTGCAGTAATAGGGCTGGACGGAATGAATCCCGAGATACACGATGGTATCCGTGGTGTTAAGGGTGCTTATGATGCCGTAATCAGGGGTATAGACAATTGTGTTGCTGAAAATATTTATTTACACCTGAATATCGTGGCAACCAGACACAATTTCGATGAGATTGAGCGAATCATAGATTATGGCAGCGAGATAGGTGTTTATTCTTATTTCATCTACAATTTCGTCCCTATTGGCAGAGGCGAGGCAATACAGGACTATGCACTCGGACGAGAAGATTTCATAGCACTTCTGGACCTGATACTTCGTAAGCAGCGTGAAGTACGAGCGATAATAATTCCCGTTGCGGCTCCCGAATACTGGGCATACACACTTCAACGTCGCGGGATAGGGGTACATAACAGGCGACTAATAGGGTTCTTAGGGCATTTCGTCGGCGGCTGCCTGGCGGATAAGGGGATGATGTATATCAAGCCAAACGGTGATGTATGGACATGCCCCTTTATTCCCGTTCGGATGGGCAATGTGCGTGAAGAAGGTTTACTGCTTGATAGGATATGGGAGAGGTTAAGAGCGCACAGGTGCAAGTTTGAATTTGAACACGGTGCAAGCGAGAATGCGAGTGCGAGTGTATGGTCGCAGTGTGATAGTTGTGAATACCAGCGTGTATGTGGCGGTTGTAAGGCACGAATGATGATAGACAATTCCTCGCGGTAATTTAGCAAAGTAATTTCTCTTCGCCCATTCGAGTAAAGCCTCGAACACAGGATGACCGAAGGATATGAACTCGACATTAGGATTCTTAAAGACGATATCTTTCTTTATCAAACGTCGCCCTCGGATCATCATAGTTACCAGCCCGCTCCTTTCTCACGTGGATACACCGCACTCGCATTTAGCGCTCAGCATTCCCTCAAAGAGGTCATCATCACCAATGATCTGATCCGCACTATCCATGAAGATAACATGGATTAATTTTCATTCCCCTCTGTTAGCAAGCCATTCAAAAAATTAGCATCGCATAGATAAAGATTTAAGTATTCGTATTCTGGCTGCTTTCCTTTCTTCTGCTTCACCCGTAAAATTTGCTCCGGATTTTGAAAATTCCTCTACGGATAGCTATCATATTTCGCACTTCGCAGATCCATCTCTTCCTATACCTTTGTATCTGAGACCACTTCTCTTTACCCTTTCCATATCAAAGAGCCCCCGCACATCCACTATCAAATCACCTCTCATGCACTCTCTCACACGCTCCCAATCCAAACTCTTATAATATGAATGAGCAGTTGCCAGTATAAGACAATCAGCACCTGTAATCGCTGTGTAGAGATCGCGCTCCACCGGGAAATCAAAATCTTCATTGCCCAGGTATGGGTCATGAACAACAATACTGTATGAATGTGAATGTCGCCTCAATGCATCTATCAACTTCAGTGTATGTGAGTGTTCAAATGCTCTTACATCCTGCTTGAAACTCAAGCCGAGTATTGCCACTCTTTCTCCTTCCACCATGCTCACAACGTGCTCGACCATATCTTCGTTTATTCGCCTGGCTTCCTTGATGAGGTTTGGACTGTATCCTCGCTTCTCCACCTCGCTTATTATATAGTAGGGGTCCATGGGGATACAATGCCCTCCGACCAGTCCGGGATTAAGGATATTGCAATACGGCTGAGAATTTGCCGTTCTTATCACCTCATACACATCCACACCGTAAACCTCACATATCATCGCCAGTTCGTTTGCAAATGCTATATTGAGGTCCCTGTGGGCATTCTCCATTATCTTATCTATCTCCGCCACTACCGGGCTGCTCACACGGATTATATCAGGTGCGAAGCAGGAATAGATAGTAGCGACGATGAAAGCGCTTTTATCATCTATGGCACCCACTATTTTAGGATACGTCTTGAGATCCCGGAGCACCTGTGGCGCTTGAATCCTCTCAGGTGAGTATGCCAGCCCGAAGTCCTCCCCGGGCTTATAACCTGTGTTTCTGGCTATGATATCACCAAATTGCTGTGTTGTTAATGGTGGAACTGTACTCTCTACGGTGAATACCTTACCATGTGGCGCTCTTATCGCATTTGCAACCGCATAGACAGCTTCTATATCCGGCTTATCGCCCTTTATCAACGTTGGTACCGTAACGATATTAAAATCCCGCTCTTCCAGCACCGTGCTCGCCTTAAATCTACCACTCTCCACTGTGCTCTTGAGTAGCTCACTCACTCCGGGTTCATCAGGAAACGGTGATACTCCTTCGTTCAGCTTCGCTACCAGCTCATTATTTATATCTATCCCCAGGGTATCGAACCCACAATCAGCGAGTGTTACCGCTAAAGGCAGACCCACTCTGCCCAGTCCGATTACAGATATCTTCACTTCTCTGTTGCGTATCTTATCCTCTATCTCATCTATCGAGTGCAGATACATCTTTTAGCCTCCTCGCAGGGTTACCTGCAACTACCACACCTGGTGCAACATCCTTCGTCACCACTGAGCCTGCACCAACCACCGCATCTTCGCCTATCACAATACCCGGTAGAATTGTTGAATTCGCACCTATCCGTGCACCTCTCTTTATCACCGGTCCTTTCAACTCCACTCCATATCTCATATATTTATCGTTCAGTGTGACTGCCGATGGTCCAAAGAATACGCCATCCCCCACTATCGTCTCCTTCGTTATATACACATTCGTCTGAATACTGACATCGTCTCCTATTCGACAGTTACCATCAATTACAGAGTTTGTTCCCACAAGGACATCATCGCCAATCACCGTCTTACTCCTTATCAGAACGTTATGACCCGTCCTGAAATTCCTGCCTATCTCCACATCCCCATATATAACCGTGCCACTCCTTATCAATGCATTATCCCCTATCTCAACTTTACCTTCCCCCTCTGCACCCAGAGAGACCCAGTCATGGATATTACAACCCCTGCCTATCTTCACTTCACCCTTCATACTGGTTCACAACCTCCGCTACCCTCTTTATATCATCTCTATTTAAAGCAGGATGTACCGGGAGGGAGACCACCTCAGCACTGGCAGTCTCCGCCTCAGGGCAATATGTATCTGAGTGGAATACAGGCTGTCTCGGTAAGGGCACCGGATAGTATATTCCATATCCTATGCCATGGTCTTCAAGATGCTGCAAGAACCTATCCCTCGCTCTAACTCTTATTGTATATTGATGAAAGACATGCTTGACGCTGGGTGCGACGTAAGGTCCACTGAGATTCAATCGTTCATTGTAATATCGCGCATTGCTTATCCGTCGCGCATTGAATATCTCGAGCTTCTGTAACTGCACGAGACCAATAGCCGCGGCTATATCCGTCATTCGATAGTTATATCCCAGACATTCATGTATATACCTCTCCTTCTGACCATGATTCCTTATCATACGTGCCTTCTCCGCTATCTTCTCATCATTGGTGGTTATCATTCCACCCTCACCGGTGATGATATTCTTCGTGGAATAGAAACTGAAGACACCTATATCGCCGATTGAACCCACCATCCTGCCTCTGTACATGGCGCCATGTGCCTGTGCCGCATCCTCAATCACCAGAAGCTGATGCTCCTCTGCTATCTCCATGAGCTCCTTCATATCACACGGCTGTCCATACAGATGCACGGGTATTATCGCCTTCGTTCGCTCTGATATCTCACGCTCTACCTTCTCTGGATTGATATTATACGTTCTCGGGTCTATATCAACGAATATCGGCTTGGCTCCCTGCATGAGCACGCATGAGGCGGTTGCGAAAAAAGAGAATGCGGTTGTTATCACCTCGTCACCGCTTTTTATACCCGCAGAAGCGAGTGCGGTATGGAGTGCAGCAGTACCCGAATTTGTCGCAATGGCATACTCAACGCCTAATAAAGATGCAAATCTATCCTCAAACTCTTCCACGAGCGCACCCTGTGCCAGCATACCGGATTCCAATACCGCTTTTACCGCTTCTATCTCCTCCTTGCCTATCTCTGGCTTTGAGATCGGTATCATCAAATCTAATTGTATGTAATTCAGTCAATCATATTTATTTAATTAATAATTCTATGGCTCTCTATACTTCCTCATTCGGTATTCCGCCTTATATGCGTCATAGATTGTGTTATTCTTATAATCCACATCCAGATGAATAGCCCAATAGCCATAACGCCCTTTATCTAGCAGTATTTCTATCGTACGGGTATTATGCAGCCCGATTAAGCGATCCTCCACGGTATTATACAACCCCAAATAAGGGTCTATTATACACCAGTTAGACAATTCCCGCCAGTCGCCTCCTGTATATATCATCCCATAAGCGTGTATGCCTGAAGAGCCCCATGCTATCGTCTTTGGTCCCAGCTCTTTATATGCTAACCGACATAAGTCTCGTGCATAATGAACACAAATGGCTGAGTTGTTCTTTGGTGGTTCCAGACTCGTACATTGCTTTATCCATGCTAAAACTCGATTGGGATTCTGTGGATATACGGTCTCGCCGAGTATGAGCGCAGGTGCTATGCCACGTTCGATTGTATAATTGCTCAGGTTCCAGACCGTGATATTTACCGCTACCTGAAAACGGTAATTCAGTGGAACATGGTCGGCGAAATAGTAAAAGTCACGATAGTCACATCTCAAATCCGCATTCAGATCCCAGGGTACATAGCCCGCATATCGTTCGTTAAAATGCAATTTCAATATGTCCAGGTCATGCTGATTTATGTATCCATCATCGTTGAAGTCAAAATCGGTCAAGCCCGCTTCTGCTCCCACTCTTTCTCTTTGCTTTACCATAACCGCAGACGCAGAGGTTGAGCTCCACACCACCATGAAACACAACAGGATTGAGCTCAATCTGAAGATGAAGGTGATTAAATTCCTAACT
>Ga0190335_1000124_pt1 | contig 13301 bp, 15 predicted proteins | sample 48720489_MG_FD_161675 | JGI IMG/M metagenome (GOLD analysis project Ga0190335, IMG submission 161675) | Hydrothermal vent sediment bacterial communities from Southern Trench, Guaymas Basin, Mexico - 4872-04-8-9_MG | ecosystem: Environmental > Aquatic > Marine > Hydrothermal vents > Sediment ... | reverse complement strand
GATGAGAATCTGTGCGGTACGTATGAGGAGAAGCCGCCTGAGATTCAGAGATGTGTTTATACCCCTACTTGTTTTGACGGGGTTAAGAACGGGTTAGAAGAAGGAATTGATTGCGGGAGGGTTTGTAATAATAGTTGTGTAGAAACTAACGCTTCATTAATAATTACTCTTAGGAATGAGAATATAACCTCCTTTATATCTGCTAATTATGATTTTGAAGTTGTTATAGAGAATTCAGGAGAACGAACGTTGAAAGATATTATTGTTGCTTTAAATAAATGGTCTGCTAAGAAATTTCATGTAGAAGAGTTAAGTCCTGGAGAGAAAACTAAGAAAACATTTAACATCAAATTCCCTATTATCCCCGGGAAGACGAATCTTGAAATTCAAGTATTCAAAAATAATACTTTAATAGGTTCAAAAGAGGTTGGTGTTTTTTTATCAATTCCAGAACTTGGATTTACTATTCAAGAAGATGAATCAACACACAGAATATACTATGATATGGTTGTGGATACTCGGAAGAAGAATAAGAAAAGACTTTATGTATTAATCACTATAAATAAAGGACGGGAGACGTATCTGATTGAGGAGATATTGCTTAAAAATCTTACTTCTGGTCAAATCTTTTATTATATGGATTATCTCAACACGATGCTTCCAAGGGGGAAGTATGATGTTAAAGCTGAGTTTTATGAGAATAATACTAAACTTAAGGAGATAAATTGTTTTTTGACTCTTGATACAGCAAATGAAGAAGAAAACAGACTTAACATAACTTATTTATTCTATGCTCTTTTATTCATAATTACATTTATTTCAACGTACCTATTTATAAAGGTTTTAGGGAGGTGAACAAATGGCATATGTGTTTGGAATTGAAGGAGTTCCTATTTTTGAGATGATGTTGGTTTTTTGTTTGTTATTACTGGGTGGTCTAATAGTTATATTAATTGAATTAAAAAAACTTAAAAAACTAATCTCTTTTGAGCAAAGAGATGTTTTGAGATTTGAAAGAGATTTAGCTTTCTTTGAACGGAAACAGGATGAAAATAAAAATATTCCCAACAAGTTATCCGCATATGTTAATTATTGTATAGCGAAGGGCATGTCTAAGCAACAGATAAGAAAATCCCTTTTAGACCGTGGTTGGTCAGACGAACAAGTTAATGCGTTATTAAATGAGTAATACCTAAATTTAGCCAAAATATTTTTTTCTAGATTTATTTTAATAATACCTTGTTTGTATCTATTTATAAACCCAATTTTAGTTATTCACATTTAAAAAATAAGTGCTGTTATTCTTTGAAAAATGTTTACAAGAAAAATATGATTCTTGACCAAGAAGCTTAAATAAAATTTTTGCAAATACACAAAGCCCAGATAAAATAAAATTTATTTAAATGATATCTTCTCGCTTAATTAGATATTAATAAGTTTTTTAAACTTTTTTTAGATTAAAAATTAAAGAAAAAGTTAATTTTTCTTTTGATAAAGAAATTACTTGTTTTTGAATTAAAAATTTTTAAACTCCACTATTTTATTTTTTTCAGGAATCCCATTAAGGCGTATGCTTCTCGTCTGGTCATAAAACTCTTGGTTATCATCCTCTTCCATACCTTGAGTTGTGTTTCTTTTTTCCGCTCCGTGGCGAAGCTCATCTTCTTCATAGCACTTATCAGGAGCTTTAGTATTTGTTCCTTCTCCTTTCTGCTCATAGGAGTATAAGGCTTTAATAATTCTTTTGTATGTTGCTCCTTGTAAATCTCGTAAAGAATTATTCCTAATGCATGGCTTATGTTAAGGGCTTTGTACTTCTTATTTGTTGGGATGCTGACTATGAAATCGCATAGTCTTACCTCCTTGTTCTTTAGACCTTGACTCTCTCTTCCCAGGATTATTGCTATGTTTATCTTGCTTCCTTTGCTTATTATCTCCTTGAGTTTCATGGCTAGTTGGGCTGGAGTGATAGGGCTTCTTGTAATATTATAATCTGTTCCTAGTTTACTCGTTGTTCCTATGAGATAATCGTACTTTGCTAATATACTAAAACCATTAATCTTGGCTTTATCAAGTATGCTCTGAGCGTTTTTTGCAAGCCTTCTTGACTCTTGGTTTATTCTACACTTAGGGTTAATAAGAACAAGCTGCTTAACACCAAAATTAGCCATCACCCTCGCAACACTCCCAATATTAGCAGGGTTCTCTGGCTCTATTAATACTATGCTAATCATTTAAATCCAGGAATAAGGGCTTTATTTAAAAATTTATCATTTAAAAATTTAAGTTAGGAGTAGAATACCGGGGTATGCGCTGTGTGATAAGAGAAGTTAAAGGTGCTAAGAGATATTAAAGAAAGAGATTCGCTAGAAATATATTGGTTAAGATAACTTCGGGGGAATTATTAAGAGATACTTGAAGGATATGAGTTGAATGCGAATTAAGAACAAAATCAAATAAGAGACGACACCCCGTTTATAAGAGCTGATAGTGTTGCTTCTATTATTGGCCATAGTAGAACAAGGATTATTATTAGTAAAATAATTGTTACCTTAGCCATGATGTTATTGCCTTTCTTCTCTCCAAAACTCCTTGTGAGACTTACTTGGAGCATTCTCCCACCATCAACTATCCCTAAAGGTAAGAGGTTTGCCAGCCCGAGGCCGATGCTTAGAATGAACACCCAGTTAAGCAAGCCTACAAGCCATATAAACACTTTTACCAGCACGTTATCTTCGTTGCTGAGCCTTGTTTCAACTGTTACACCTATTACTGGCTGGTCGGGGTTCTCAGGTCTGCTTGTTGTTGTTACAGTATGGTTTTCCTCATCATTACCTATGATTATTGTTTCGTTCACACTTATATTCTCAAAGGCTCGTATGAAATCCTTCACACTAGTCACAGTCATGTTATTAATTCTGGTGTACACTACGCCTGTTTTTAAGCCTGCTTGCTCTGCTGGCATGCCAGGCTCAACTTCTAAAAAACTGACTCCTACGGGGTGTACATAAGCCTCGGCTATTGGATTCGCTATAAAGGCAAAGATGAGGATTACTGCTCCTGCTGTGAGGATATTAGAAAGAGGGCCTGCTGAGAATACACTGCATTTAACAGCATCCTTTTTTTTCTTTAGTTTCTTCTCATCAGGTTCAACAAAAGCTCCGATTAAAGGTCCGAAGAATACAATACCGGTATTCTTAACATTTAGGCCATGAGCTTTTGCAACAATACCGTGACTGAACTCATGGATGCATACAACTATGAATAATGAGATGATACCGTACCAGAAAGGCACGAAGACAGGGCTGCCAGGCACAGGCACCCCTGGTAAGACAGGGGCGATCGGTGGGGGTGCTTCAGGGATGAATATGAAGTCGTGTATGCCTTTTATGATGAAGACGATGATAACAGCCATGCCGATATAACCAATGATAATCCCAAAATACCCCATGGTTCTTATAAGTCTCTTATACTTGGTTCCAATCTTATTAATGATTCTTAAGCCGATCTTAGTTCTGTAAAGAGCAATAAACTTTGCTTGGAACTGGAATTTTTTCCTCTTTATAATTATGAAAAGGATTATTATCAAGTAGAATAGGATTACCCATTTATACTGTGCTACGCTACTAAAAAAACCCATGTCAAAGAACTGAATTAGTCACGGGCTTTTTATTTGTTTTGGTTAAGAGTGCTTCTCTTTCATTACACTCTCAGCGTATCTATTTATCCGCTTAGGTATGTGTTGCTCCTTTTAGTCCTTCAATATTTATCATATTTACTATACAGCAGATTAAAATTTTCTCATTGATATCTTAAAAAACTTCTTCAATAAATTCAATAAATTCATTAATTATCCGCCCTCTTCTTTTAAGGGGATGAGAATTAAGAGAAAAAAGAGGCTTTTACTTCTTCTTTATTGGTCTGAACGCCTTGGAGTTACACTTCCTACATTTAACCTTGCCAGCAAGAACCTTAAGCATGGGTGCGCGTATCTTGGTCTTACACTTCCTACACACGAATACATTCCTGAAAAGTCTTGCTTCTGCTTCAGGGAACTTTGCCATGAGGACCCCTCTTTATTAGCTTGGTTTTATCTGCTTCATAACCCTGTCGTTAAGAATCACCCAGTAGAGCACAACATCCCCTTCTTTTAATTCCGGTTTTAGTTCTTCTGGGATTGCTAAATCAAAAGTTTCATACGTTTCTGAATCCATTACCTGGGCTGTATCGCCTGTTATGCTTAGCACCTGAGCGTTTCGCTTATCAATAACAGGCACTTCTATCTCATCATGCCCTGGCATTACTATTTGTCTTTTCCTACCATCAACGATTCCTACCGCGTCCAGTCTAACCTTTGCATGCCCATGCTTCCCAGGCCTTGATACTTGTATATTAGTAACCGTGCATGCAGCACCATCAATCACAACATAGTTACCTACTTGTAAGCTGCCCACGCTTCGCCTTTTTACTTCACCACTCATATTATCACCATGAAAAGTTACTAGTCCTCAGGGATAAGATTTTATTTAAAAAGGTTTCTATGAAGATCAGAGATGGTTGTTTTTAGGATAAGCTCTTATTCCTATGCTTTTTTAATACGGAGGGAAAAGCTTAAATAAGCGTCTAAACCTTTTTATTTATATGATAAGATTATCTCCGTCAAAGCTTAACTTATTCCTAGAGTGCCCTCTTTGCTTTTGGTTGCAAGAAAAGGAAGGTGTTAAGAGACCTGTAGGCGTGTTTCCTTCTCTTCCCGGGGGGATGGACTTGGTTCTGAAAAAATATTATGATAATTATCGTAACTCCTTACCTCCTGAGCTTAACGGCAGGGTTAATGGCAGGCTTCTTGCTGATTCTGAGCTTATCAAGAAGTTCAGGGATTGGAGAAAATTCTTTTTTGAAGAAGAAGATGCTACTCTGTACGGGGCAATGGACGAGTGCCTTTTTGATGAAGGAATGTATATTCCTCTTGATTTTAAGACTCGGGGGTTTGATTTAAAAGAAGACAGCACAGGGTTTTACCAGAACCAGCTTGATTGCTATGCTTTACTACTTGAGAAGAACGGTTATGAACAGCCAGGATACGCTTATCTCGTATATTATATCCCTAAAGAAGTCGGAGGGAATGGCAGAGTTAATTTCAAGATCCAAGTAGAACGAATAGGAACAAATACAAAAAGAGCTTATACTATTTTCAGAAGCGCTGTGGAGCTATTAAGAGGAAAAAAGCCTGAGCCTAATCCTCAGTGTGAGTATTGCAAGTACAGAGCAGATAACGGACTATAAGTTATGACTCCTTTACTCTCGCTCTTTTATCTTTACACCATCTTTCTCCTATGTTCATTCTATGTTCCTACTACTCCAACAAGGGATAAAAGCAGATTCTTCTATAACCCAAAACCATGCCATTCTACGCGTGATTCTATCTCCGTTGCGATACCCCTCTCTGTTACAAGAGCAACGCTCTCACACCCCATCCGTCTTGAAGCCTTTACAGTATGGTCAACTAAGTGATTTGTTCTTTGCTTTCAAAAATTTTTTTTTGAGGGCAGAATGAAAATATTATCTTGCTGATATTAACATTTTCTGTTAGTTCAAGCACTTCCTTCATATTTTTTTCAAGACGAGTTAATCACTGCTTACCACGCTCTTTTCTTCTTCTCTTTGAGGTCCTGCTATGAGATAAATGATTCTTAGCAAGAACTCTAAGAGGATTATGAAGATAAGGTATATTAAGATAATGTTAAGCTTTGATGGTAGTTGTTTCATGAACTCCCAGGACTTTGAGAAGGAGAAATAAGCAGAGTCCGCGAGGTATATTGTGAGGATGGCAAAAGGGATTGTCTTTGCCAAATCCCTTGCTAACTCTTCCTTGTAATAAGCTGCTATTCTTACTGCTCCTACAATAGCGATTGAGAATAACAAGATGCTCTGCACAACAGGATCCTTTGCAAGTAATGATAGGAGGACAAGAAGGATTATGAACCAGAAAAAAGTAAACACAGGGAAGAGCAATATGTATTCCACAACGTAGAGAATAATATGCACTATTCTTTCAAGTAAGGGGTGTTCTGCTCTGTTATACTGCGTTAAGTTAAGATTAAAAATATCTTTTCTTGCAATAAAGGTATAGAACTTAAAGACAAAGATGCCATAAACTGTTATTCCTGTTAATAAGAGGATTAGTGGATGTAGGATCTCACTAGCTCCGTAAAAGTCAAATACACTCATATACTGGGTTCTTATGAACTTATTAATATTTAAATATTAGCAAAAATTATTTATATACACTTAATTTTTATATACACTTATTCATACTTATTCCTTTTCAACTCAATCATCAGGGCATGGAAAAAATGGATGAACCAGCAGAGCAACTCGAAATATTTCAGTACGAGCTTATTAAATTGTTAAAAAAGATGAATAAGAATCTGGAAGAGATTAATAATCATCTCGAGAAGCTTAGCAGTAAGAAGACGTAAAAAACCTTTTTTTTGAGTAGGGGGTTACTTAGGAATAATAATGCTCCTAACACCTCTTTTTAGTCTCAGCAGTTTTTTTGCGAGTTTTTATGGCTTCTCAGCTATTCCTCATCCTGCTAAAGTGCGAATTAGTGCAAAAGTAGTGCAATAATCACCCAGAGGACTGGGAGGATGATTAAGGGAAGGCCAAATAAATTCTTCTTTACCTCTTTTGATGATAGCATTGCGAATCCTTCTGTAAAAGGGATTATGAAGAAGAGTAGGATAATAATAAATTCTCCGAGAGTGTATGTGTACTGCCTGAAGATTAGTATGTTAAACAAGAAAAGATTAAGAAGGCCCATTACTAGTAGTGTTGTTCCAATACCCTTTCTTTTTTTATCACTAAAAACCTTTGTCCTGAGAATGATCACTCCTAGTACAAGATAGATTAATAAGGACAAGGCCAGTATCAAAGCAAAGCTTGTAAACACCCACTCAGCCATTCTCATCATGTTATCTTAGCTAATAACTATTTAAAACTTATTAAAACCATTTTTTAAAACCAGTTGAAGAATCTTCTTCTCCTTTGCTTAAATATTTTTCTCAGCTTCTTTTTTTTCAAGAATCTTCTTAACTTCTCCTCGATCATGGGATTATCAAATTCTTTCTCTTTTCTTCTGAACTCCTTTGTATGATGGTAACTCCTGCCATTCCTGGACTTAAACTTATGCTTTTTATGCAGTAACTCATGATACATTATGTAATCCAGCAATTCCTCATCCTCTGCAAGCACTCTCGAGATAATAACTGTGTTGGAGCCGTACTCATAACAACCGAGTTGTGAAAAACTATTACCCCCCCATTTCAGGTTTGGTTTGTCCATAAAACCATTAAAATATTTCTCATTAACACGGTTAAAACTCTTCTCAAGCAAAGGATCGCTCTCCTCTGGTTCAGAATAATCACCTATCTTCTTTATGAAGTTCTCATATAGTTCTGTGTTAAGAGTTCTCTTATTCTCCTTATAGACTCTGATTAGTAAGGTTTGTATCAAGCCAATTTTTATTTCATCACTGATACTCCGCCATTCATGAGAAAGATTAAAAATCATGGAACAATCATTATATTTCACATTAGCATTGTAAGGGTTAAAAGCACGCGAGTACTTAACTACCAACCTCTTATTCAGCTTCTTCTCAGGGAACAACTCAGAGAAAGCTTTTTCTGCGAGATTCATTTTCACGTATGCACAGGGTACCTGAGAATAGCTGCAACACCACCCATTTCTTTTAATTGCACTCCTTCTCTTGTCTCAGATGAAATAACTTCTATATCTGTGCCGACCTTCTTAGCCGTTTCATCAAACTCGTCAAGTAATCTATCACTAAGAGTCTCTGATAAGAGCAGAGTATCAACAGCACCCATTACTAAGCAATCCTTCACCTCCTTCTCACCGTAAGATACCATCTCCGGCTTAGTAGCTAGGAGGTTAAAGAATCTTTGCATTAGCTTTTTCTCCTTAGCAACCTCTTCCTCTGCAAGCACATCCTGGGATTTCTCAAGTAACTCCTGAAGACCAAATTCTCCTGTATAACTAAGATCTTTTACAGCAATGATCTTCTTCCTCACATCAGCTGTTAAGTAACCTTTGTTAAGGAAGTCCGTGGTTGTGGTGCTAGGCCCGCCGAGGAGTATGCCTTTCAAGTCTTTTAAGAAGAGGAACTGGTTCTTCATATACTCAGCGACTTTCTTGTAATGATCCTTGATAGCACCTTCTCTAAGACGAGCAAACCTCGGAGCTGACTGACCACCCGCACGTATCTTACCAGGCACCTCTGAGTGAGTCTTCTGCAAAGGAATAATTGTCTTACCTTTTAACAAGGCCAGAGTAGCGTCTCTTCTATCCATAACCACCATACCATAAACATCTTCGTGCTCAACCATCTCTCTGAGCGGGTCCAGGACGAACTCCTTGTCACACCTGTAAAGCCTCTGATTAAGCGGTATGGGTGGCTCAACACTCCACACCTTGAAGTCCTGCTGTCCCTCGCGCTCAGCCACGTTCCCAGAGAAAACAGCCAAGCCGTGCTCAGGGGTTCTTTTGAATAGCTTTAAGTGCTGAATCATCTTTTCAAGGGCATCAATAACATTCTTCCGCGTGCTACTACTCTTAATATTACTAGCTGTACCTTGCTCTTGCTGTAAATGATTAATAATCTTATTAATATCATACCCAGAGGGGATGTACACTGATACTAGTTCTGTATGCCTCCCTCTATGTTGCTCAAGCTCCTTAATGAAATGCTTGAGTTTAAGCTTCTGCTTAGCACTAATTCTAAGCTTCTCCTTCTTATCCTTATTATCACTCATCTCATCCCATAGACTATAAATAAGGCTTTATAAAGATTGCTGAAGAAATATAAGAAGATAGACATTCATGTAGGAATCATTATGGAAATCATAAATCATGAATTACGGATTATAGCAACATTTAAAATATCCTTTTGATTATTACTCTTGCATGCTGGAACTTTCAGAGCTAAGAAGAAAGAATCTTGAACTAGCCAAAAAAAGATTTAAGGAATCTGTTAATACTGACTTGCTCATAATAAATGCTATTAATAACTTTGAAGAACTACAAAAGATTATTAACACACTTACGAAGAAGCTCAGGGAATGGTATTCTCTTTACTTTCCTGAACTAGACAGAGAAGTGCAGGATAACGAAGCCTTTGTAAGGCTTGTCATTAAGAAGAATAAGAAAGAGTTGCTAAATGAACTAGGCCTTAAGGAAAGCATAGGCGCTGAGCTCAATAAAGAGGATTTAGAGCCAATCATCTCATTAGCACGGCTTATTAATAACTTAATCAAAGAGAAACACTTATTAGAAGAGTATCTGGAGAGAACCATGCGTTCGTACTGCCCAGAGACGTCTACCATAAGCGGAGCTCTGATAGGAGCTAAGCTGCTAAGAGGAGCTGGGAGTCTTAAAAAACTTGCAATGATGAGAAGCAGCACTATCCAGTTGCTAGGAGCAGAAAAGGCTTTGTTTAGGCATATAAGAACCGGGGCTAAGCCACCCAAATACGGTTATCTTATGCAGCACCCTCTTGTTCAGAACGCAAAGAAAAAAGACAAAGGCAGGGTAGCAAGGGCTTTGGCGGATAAAATATTTATTTGTGCAAGGGTTGATTATTTCAAAGGAGCTCCTATTGCAGCAAGGTTATTAGATGAGTTAGAGGAGAAATTCAAAAAAAAGAGTTCAACTGAATAACGGGTTTTCACAACGTGTTTTCAACACTATTCAAATAATTCCTTTTTTAGTTTTAAAATTAGTTTTGAAATATTATTTTTTAACCATAATTTTTTTTTGTATGAACCAAAAGCTTTTAAACAATAAAAAAACAGTTTTAATTAATACGAGGGCGAGGCTTTATGAGAATAAGTAGGCATAACAAACTCTTACTGATCGAGCAAGAAGTCACCGCGTTAGTCCTCGTAATCATTCTGGGATTTGTTTTTAACTTCTTAAAGTTCAACCCTTTTTTCTACCTAACAACCCTGCTCATTGGTTTCATATTATATTTCTGGATGTTATATGAAGAGAATGTTCATAGAACAGGGAGGAAACATGCTTATTTTGAACATACCTCCAGTTATATAATGGTAGGGCAGACAGCCCTTGTGCTCGGCTTGTTATTCCTACACTTAAAGATTCATTTTCTCATAATTATCTTCATGGTTATAAGTGTGATTATGTACAGTGTTAGTCTTAGTAGGATAATACTCTTCAAAGCGGTGTTCCCTAAATAACAGGAAGTAATCAGAATTAAATCAGGAAGGCAATGGGTGTTCTGAGTGGAGCAAATCAAGAAATTCAATGTGTACAAGGATAAAAATAAGAAAACGATTCTCTACACTAAGAATCTGACTCCTGGGAAATCCTTGTTTGACGAAGAATTAATAGTAGAGAAAGGTGTTGAGTACAGAGCCTGGGATGTTACTCGGAGTAAGCTAGCAGCAGCCATTAAGAAAGGAATATCCCAGATAGGTATCAAGCAAGGAGATGTAGTCCTTTACCTCGGAGCAGCTCACGGCTTCACACCAAGCTATGTATCAGACATTGTAGGCGGTAACGGCTTTGTTTTTTGCATTGACAACGCTCCTCGCGTATTAAGAGACTTAATATTCGTATGCCAGCAAAGAACTAACATGGCACCCATCCTCGCGGATGCTAATCACCCCGCAGAATACAAAGACTTAATCACCTCAGAAGTTGATGTTGTTTATCAAGACCTTGCTCAGAGGAACCAAGTAGATATATTTCTGAAAAACTGTGAAGCTTACTTGAAGAGAGGCGGCTTTGGCTTACTAGCAGTGAAGGCGAGGAGTATTGATGTTTCAAAAAAGCCTACAGGAATATTCAAGCAGGTAAGGAAACAACTTGAGCAGAGCACCATGGTAGTCGTGGATTACAGGGAGCTAGCTCCTTACGAGAAGGACCACGCGCTTTTTGTGTGTAAAAAGAAATAATCCGTTTTAATTCTTATCCCAAGCAAGTCTTTACCAATCCGCGGGATGAATTATTCAGCTTATGAACAGATTCTTACTAGAGAAATTAGGGTCGCTGGTCAGATTAACCCCTAGTTCTCTTAGACCTGCTTCATCACCCGGCGTAGGGATGTGTGTAATATGTACTTCACAGCTTTTAAGCTCTTTTAATTTCTCCATGGCTAACTTAGCATTAGGATTGGTGGCTGCGCTTATACTAAGAGCAATAAGTGTTTCTCCTAAGTCAAGGCTCACTGTTTTCTTACTTAGAATATTTTTCTTAAGCTTACCTATCGACTCTATTGTGTTCGGGGATAATAAATGTGTCTTATCAGGGATTCCCGCTAACTCTTTTATAGCATTTAGCACAAGACTGGATGCGGAGTGCATAAGAGGAGAGTTCTTTCCTGTAACGATTAGACCATTCCTTAACTCTATTGCTGCTCCGCAAAAAATACCTTCATCACCCTTATTCTTTTTTTCTGCTTCTTTTGCTGCTTGCCTTGCTGGCATAACCACCTTCCTGTCTTCTGGCTTAAGATTCAACTCTTTCATAAGAAGCTCTACTCTTTGAACTGTCTCCTTGCTAGCAAAACCCATTGCGTACTCACAGCCGTATCTAAAATATCTCCTTATTATCTCCTGCTTTGCAGCTTCTCTTACAACCTCATCATTAATAATCCCAAAACCAGCACGATTAACCCCCATGTCTGTTGGGGACTTATATATTGATTCAGTCCCTGTTATCTTTTCTAATATCTTTTTAAGCACAGGAAATGTTTCTACATCCCTATTATAATTAATTGCTTCCTTATTATAAGCCTCTAAGTGAAACGGGTCAATAAGGTTAAAATCTCCTATGTCAGCAGTGGCTGCTTCATAAGCCATATTAACAGGATGCTTAAGGGGAAGGTTCCAGATAGGAAAAGTCTCAAACTTAGCATACCCTGCTTTTATACCTCTTTTATAATCATGGTATACTTGGGATAAGCAGGTAGCTAGTTTTCCACTGCCAGGTCCAGGACCAGTAACTATTACCAAAGGTTTTTCTGTTTCTATATACTCATTAGCTCCATAACCTTCATCGCTCACGATTAAATCAATATCTGCAGGGTACCCTCTTATAGCTTTATGAGTGTATACTCTTATATTCCTTCTTTCTAATTTATTCTTAAAAATCTTAGCTGCCGCCTGGTTATCAAAACGAGTTATAACAACCCCTGCAACCCTAAGACCCCGATCTTTTAAGTCATCAATCAGTTTGAGAGCATCAACATCGTAAGTAATCCCAAAGTCAGCTCTTAGTTTCTTCCTCTCAATATCCCCTGCATAAATGCAAAGAATAATATCAGCTTTATCCTTTAATTTTTGCAATAACCTCATCTTAACATTAGGGTCAAAGCCAGGCAGGACCCGAGATGCATGGTAGTCAAATAAGAGCTTGCCTCCAAACTCAAGGTATAACTTATTATTAAACTTCTTAACTCTCTCAAGAATAGCAGAGCTTTGTTCTTTTAGGTATTTCTCATTATCAAAACCAATTCTGTTCATATTAAGAGACCTATTAAAACCTTTTTTTCTTTGCATTAAAAAAGAAACAAAAAACACATATATAAATATTTATGAGAAGAGACATAATAACTATAAAATAAATATTTAAATAAATATGACCATTAAAAATATGCTCCTACAAAACCACAAGAAAAAATTAATAAAATATTAAAAAAGTATTAAGGAGCGCTGAGGATTACAAAAACCCGCCTTCTTAAAAACCCCTTTCAGTAACCCATCTAATACTCCGCCAAAATTATTTTTCTTGTACCAATTCGTCTTCCTATAGTCATATATATCAAAAGTATCATTCTCCGAATCCAAGAAGAACCTCTTTGTAGTTAGGTATGCGTCCTCCTCCTAATAATAGCTCTTATAAGCTTACGAGACATAATCCTGTGCTGGAAGTGCTTTTTCAGAACATAAAGATTCTTATCCACCCATTTCTTACGAAGAGCCTCATTCCTAATAATACGCATAGTCCTCCTAAGGGATTCCTCTTCAACTTCAAACCTCTTAAGAGCAATAACCTTGAAGCCCTTCCTAGCAATGTCCTTTACAAACACAGGGTAAGTATAAACTACAGGGATTAGGCCTGAGGCTAATACTTCTAACAAGTTGTTGCCAAAGCCTTCTATCTCACTAAAATAAGTAGCAATCCCTCCCAGTCTCGCAATTATTTGGGGTATCTCCTCAAACTTGATGTCAGCTTTCTTGTAGTCCTCTGCGAATACC
>Ga0190335_1000119_pt1 | contig 13531 bp, 13 predicted proteins | sample 48720489_MG_FD_161675 | JGI IMG/M metagenome (GOLD analysis project Ga0190335, IMG submission 161675) | Hydrothermal vent sediment bacterial communities from Southern Trench, Guaymas Basin, Mexico - 4872-04-8-9_MG | ecosystem: Environmental > Aquatic > Marine > Hydrothermal vents > Sediment ... | reverse complement strand
TCAGATTAAGCCTACTCAGAAATCACCTGTGATATTGCCTGATTATAGAAATCCCCAGGTAAAGGCCAAAGGATTAGTAAATATAGTGTAATTCAGTTTTTTATGAGAGGGAAGAGATGAAAATCCATGAATATCAAGCAAAAGAGATCTTTAAAAAATTTTCTATTCCTGTCCCTGAAGGCAGATTGGCCAATACAGTAGATGAAGTAAAACAGGCTGTGAATGAGTTGGGATTGCCAGTGGTAATCAAGGCTCAAATTCAAGCAGGTGGGCGAGGGAAAGCAGGTGGAGTAAAATTGGCAAAGACATTAGAAGAGGCAGAAAATATGGCCCAAGAGTTATTAAATAAACCTCTAGTTACCCATCAAACAGGTCCTCAGGGAAAAATAGTCCGCAAGATTTTAATAGAGAAGGCTAGTGATATTAAACAAGAATTCTATATAGGTTTGACCATTGATAGAACAAAAAATAGGCCTGTAATGATGGTGAGTCCTGCTGGGGGAATGGAAATAGAGGAATTGGCAAAAGAAAAGCCAGAATTGATTTTTAAAGAGGCCATTGACCCATTTTTAGGGCTGTTGCCTTATCAAGCCAGGGTATTGAGTTTTAAAGCCGGGCTACCAGATTTAAGGCAAGCAGTAAAATTACTCCTCTCTTTATATAAATTGTTTGTTAATTATGATTGCTCTCTAGCCGAGATCAATCCCTTGGCTCTGACTTCAGAGGGACAATTGTTGGCCATAGATGCCAAGTTAAACTTTGATGATAGTGGGCTTTATCGCCACCCTGACATAAAAGAGATGCTTGACCCATATGAACTTGACTCCCTGGAATATGAGGCCATGAAGCACCGTTTAAACTATGTCCGATTGGATGGTAATGTAGGCATCATGGTTAATGGTGCGGGTTTGGCCATGGCTACCATGGATGTCATCAAACTTTATGGGGCAAAACCAGCCAATTTTTTAGATGTAGGTGGTGGAGCTAATGTAGAGATGATTACCCAGGGATTGAGAATCTTGCTTTCGGATCCCAATGTGAATTTAATCTTCATCAATATCTTTGGGGGCATTTTACGGTGTGATGTATTGGCCCAGGGGGTTATTCAGGCGGCTAAAGAGGCTGAGATCAAGATACCTGTATTAGTGAGGCTTGAAGGCACCAATGTAGAGATAGGAAGAAAGATGCTGGCGGAATCAGGCCTAAACTTTGTAGTGGCAAAAGACATTAGTGATGCAGGCCAAAAAATTGTGAAGATTTTGGGAAGGAGTTAATTATGGCCATTTTAGTGAGTGAAAATACACGGGTACTAGTCCAGGGAATTACTGGTAAAGAGGGCGCCTTTCATACCAAGCAGATGCTTGCCTATGGCACAAAAATAGTAGCAGGAGTGACTCCAGGGAAAGGAGGACAGAAATTAGAAGATATACCGGTTTTTAATACCGTGGAAGAAGCCGTAAAGAAAACCGAAGCCAATACCTCAGTTATTTTTGTGCCTGCTGCCTTTGCCTGTGATGCTATCTATGAGGCGATTTCAGCAGGGATAAAACTGATTGTTTGTATTACTGAAGGCATTCCCACTTTAGATATGTTGAAAGTAAAACGATTTTTAGAACAGCACCCTGAAGTAGTGGTAATTGGACCAAATTGTCCGGGATTGATTTCACCCCCATTTAAGTGCAAATTAGGTATCATGCCAGGGCATATTCACACTCCAGGTCCTATTGGCGTTATTTCTAGGAGTGGCACTCTTACTTATGAAATAGACTATCAATTGACTTTGGCCGGCTTAGGGCAAACTACCTGTATTGGTATTGGTGGTGATGCTATCCCTGGAACAAGTTTTATTGACTTACTAAAACAATTTAATGAAGATGACGAAACAAAGGGTGTGGTTATGGTAGGTGAGATTGGGGGCACAGCCGAGGAAGAAGCAGCTGTTTACATAAAAAAGGAATTTAAAAAACCAGTTATTGCCTTCATTGCTGGACGTACCGCTCCTCCTGGAAAACGCATGGGGCATGCAGGAGCCATCATTTCAGGAGGAGAAGGAACGGCTGAGAGCAAGATAGCTGCCTTAAAAGCAGCAGGGATTATGGTAGCTGAAGATTTGGGTAGATTAGGAGAGACAGTGAAGGAAGTGATGAAATTATAAGGAATGTTTTTGATAAAATTTCTTATGCCACTTCCATAGTATTACACTGAAACTACTTCCGATTATAGCCCCTACCAGCACATCTAAAGGAAAATGAACCCCAAGATAAATGCGAGATATGCCAACCAAACAAGCAAGCATCAAAAAAATAAATGCCACCTTTCTAAAAATAAGGGATAGATAAGTAGCTACCGCAAAGGCCACTTGAGTATGTCCAGATGGAAATGAGTTTGTTTTTAAAGCACTTCCCAGCACATTAATATATAATTGACCATTCTGGATTAAAGGTGCAAACTCTGCCAGAGGCCGAGGACGTGCTATCAAGGATTTAATCAAGACTACAGTGAGGCCACTTAACAGCGTGGCTAGCACCATCCAAGGCCAGTGGTATTTGAAGACATCCCGATCATAAAACCACAGTCCCAGTCCTGTAATAAAGGCAAGTATCCAGCCATTACCTAGCCAAGTGATGAGCCAAAAAAAATGGTCAAGGCAGGGGGAATTCAAACTATGATTGAGCCACAAAAATAGATTTTTGTCTAAAGTGATGATGCTATTCATGTGCGAATTTTTAAATTTTTTAAAAGTTTGTCCGTAAAATCCAGGATGAAATTTAGTTGAGATGGATTAGCGTATTTTACACACTCACAACGCAGCCTTTGACGGCTACGAATCAGCCATTCTACTCGGAAATAACTTCTACCTACTTCTATGGCAAAATAAAAAGGTTGGCAACTTTTGTGAGCGCTTTGAGTTTCATCCCAAAGTGCTTCAGGCAAACTTATCCAGTAAACTCCACTCAATGGAGCAGTTTCAGCATGGGTAGCCAAATAATGCTTTATCTTTTTAATATCTGAAGGGCTGATTTCATCAAATAGCAATTGCCGCATAATTTATCCAATATTTTTTATCTCTAATCCTACCTCAATAAGGCGACGAAAGCGTTGGTTTGCCAAATAGGGTAAGGCAGCCTTTAAATTGGCCAGGACACTTCCCTTATCAGGTAAAACTATTGTCTCTAAATCTGTTTCTAATGGAGGTATTTCTTGAGCAATAGCGATTATTTGTTTCACTTCCAAAAGTTCCAATTTATCTAAAATTAAATTATTTATGCCCTTTAAACAAACAATACAAGGGTTAATGCCTGTGGGGAAAATCAAGTTTTGAAACTCAAAAAAGTCTTTGATATCAGGCAATAAAAAGGCCAAACCACAATCACTAAAACTATAAGTTGCTTGTTTTAAACCAAAGACCGCTAGTGGTTCTTCAGGAAAAAACAACCTCCAGCCCTTTTTAAGCTCATAGATAGCAATATTGAATAAATTACCTTGTTCATCAAAACAGGGGAAAAGAAAGGTATCAATTAAGGCATCCTTTATACCTTCTTGAGATTGACAAACCAAACCTAAAGAAAGACATTCTTTTTTTAAAATTGGGTATTTTTCTAAGCTTTCCGCGTAATATTTAACAAATGGACTGTTTGGTGAGCAATAACCAATCTTAAATTTTCTTATATCTAACTGTTCAATTTTCCATTTAGCCAAAAATTCCCATTGGGATAAATAATCTTGTTTATTTTTATAAAGTAAGTCATGATAAAGATTAACCGCCATGTTCAAAAGCTTAAGCCTCTTTTGCTCCATTTTTAGTTTCCAAAGCAAGATTGATTAATTCCTCCACTAAAGCAGAAAAAGACATTCCCATAGCCTTTGCGGCCAAAGGAAAAATACTTGTTTCAGTCATACCTGGGATAGTATTGGTCTCAAGTATATAGATATCTTCCCCTTTTAAAATCATATCAGTGCGACTATAACCCTTACATCCCAAAGCTTTATGTGCCAATAAGGCACATTGTTGGGCCTTTTCTGTAAGGTGAGAGGGTAGAGGTGCTGGGCAGATTTCCTTTGTAGCTCCAGGGGTGTATTTAGCTTGATAATCAAAAAAATGGTGGTTTCCTTGGGGTAGTATTTCTACAATAGGTAAGGCTATCAATTCTTTATTTCCCAAAACCCCTCCAGTAATTTCTCTACCTGCAATATAGTTTTCTACCAACACTTGATGGCTATGTTTAAAGGCCTGCTCAATAGCAGGCTGGAGTTCATTTTTTGTTTTTACCAAACTTAGGGCTATACTTGAACCCCCATCAGCTGGTTTAACTACCAAAGGTAATCCTAATTTAGCGATAATTTGCTTAGAACTATATTCTTTGCTGTATTCTAGCACTATATCTTCTCCTACCTTTAATCCTGCCAGACGAAAAATCTTTTTGGCCATAATCTTGTTCATTGCCAAGGCACTGGCCAGCACTCCTGAACATTGATAAGGAATTCCTAATAAATCTAACAGACCCTGAATAGTCCCATCTTCTCCATACCTCCCATGAAGCATGACCAAAGCCACATCAATGTTAGGAGCATCATTGACTAATTTAGCTAAATCAAAGGCTGGGTCATAGATACTTACTTCATATTTTTCTTTAGACAAAGCGGTTTTCACATAGGCACCACTTTTCAGCGAAACTTCTCTTTCGCTAGATTTTCCACCACATAACAAAGCTATCCGTAGGCGTTTCATAGATTATTAATAAATTCAGGCTCAAAGGGTAAATAAGAAAAAATTAAGGCCTCTAAACTTTTAGTGCGTTTATAAAGTTGTTTGAGGTATCTATATTTTTCCTCTGTTTGACCATAGCGTTTAAATAAATCTTCAAATCTTTCTTCCACTGAAACAATAATATCATGTTTAACTCGTTTATCAGCATAATTAACAACAGTCTTCTCATCTATGCTTAATTCTTCAGGTAAATCCACATGAGAACGAACAATATCTGCCACCTCATAATAACCCAACCTTTCTAACCACTCAGCTCCCTTCACTGTATGTTGGATACCAGGGTGTTCAATACTATAAGTCTTAGCAATGTCATGGAGTAAGGCCCCTGCCTCTACTAAACGCAAATTTAAGGCTATTTTTTGTTTTTTTAACTCTTTAGCCAAAAACATGGCTATTTGCGCTACTTGTTTAGAATGAATAATAATATGGGGATAAACTTCATATTTTTTCAATAAATATAGACATTCTTTTGGTGAAGGAATAGTTATTTGTTTTGTTTCAATACCTGTTTCAGCCCTTCCAATATGCCTTTCCACTATTTTTCTTTACCAGCTTATTTAAAGGAATGCAAGATGGTATTTAATGGAAGTTTCCCCGGAATTTTTAAAGCCTTCCGAAAAGAAAGATAAGGCTGGGGCTGTCAAGGAGTGCTCGCCCGCCCGCCTGCGGTCGGGCAGGACAGGGTTTTCATTGACAGAGATTATTAGGGATAGTAATATGGCTTTTAGGCAGTAAAATTATGTAGTTATGGTGGAAATATGGCTACCACGATATCAGAAGCATTCAGTGAATTTAAAAGTAGATTAGAGTTAAGTAAAAGTTTTCAGGAAAAAATAACAGTCCATCATAATGCTATTAGAGAGTGGATTGAAAGTTATAATCCCAAGATTGAAACGAAATTAATTGGCTCTTTGCAACGCAAAACACGGATACAACCTCGTTCCAATGATACTTTTGATATTGACATTCTAGTTATTCTTGGAAGTTTTGAACGATGGGTATCAAGTGGTGGAATAGCACCAAGAGACGCGTTAGATAAAGTTGAAGATATAATTTCAAAACACGAAACCTATGACAAGATGGGACCAGAAACAGATAGTCCTACCATTATTATTAATTACGCAGATAATACCAAAGTTGAACTTGTACCTGCCTATATTGATAATATAGGCCAATATACTGATAGAACTCCAGCCCTTCCTAAAGGTAGGGGTTATTGGATACCTAAAAGAAACAGATGGGCACTTGCTGATTATGATTATGATGCAGAATATATTTCAAAAAAAAATGAGGAAACAGATAGATATTTAGTTCCTACGATAAAAATGCTGAAAGCTGCAAAAAGAAATCTATTCCCTATTATGAAATCTTACCATCTTGAAGTTTTAGCTGTGAATATTATTCCTTCGATAGTTTCTTATTTAAAAAATAATGGTTATCAAACTTCTTATCCATTTTTAATTTATAGTTTCTTCTTGATGGCGAAAGATGAAATTATAAAATCAGCAAGAATTCCAGATAGCAAATCACCAAATGCTGATGAATATTTAGATCATAACGCAAAATATCGATTAAGTGAGATGCTTAAGAAAATATCTGACTATTGTGAATCCCTTGGTAAATTAAGCGGAAGAGAAGCTATTGGGGGATGGAGGGAATTATTTGGAGAACCATTTCCTATTTATGGATAATACCATGGAAAATATCAAAAATAATAAAAGAATGGAGAATTTGATTAATGAATGTAAACGTATAGAAGAAGACTCAACCTATACGGCTGAAACACATTATCTAATTGCCAACAGTCTGTCGAAGAAATCTTTTTGGTTTAAATTCATACCTGTGATTATTACAGGGATATCTGCATTGGCTTTACTTTTAGGTAGTCCTGATTGGGTAAGTTGGATTACTTTGGTATCATCTATAATTGCAATCACTAACACAATTTTGGAACCAGAAAGTAAGGCAAGAGAGCATGAGTTTGCTGCAAAAAGTTTTACTGTTTTGAAACATGAAGTGAGATCTTTATATGAAAGTTTCAAAGATTTTATAGATGAGAAAGATTTTTATCATGAAGTAAAACGCTTGAGAGAAAAATATAACTGGCTTGTTCAAACCACTCCTCCTACTGATGAGAAAAATTTTGAAAAAGCAAGAGGAAGAATAAAAAAAGGAATTCATAAGCCAGATTTTCAAAAAAATGAAAATGGATAACTGGACAAAGCAAGCTTATAATAGCAGGTTAGCAGTTCGTTAATGCAAATAAAAATACAGATTGTTTCTAATTGCACACAAACGCAAAAGTTGATGGAATAATGATTAAAAAAACCATAACAAGGCGCTGCACCTGACCGCTATTCCGCTGGCGCTTCATAGCGGTAGGTGAGCTTAGACGTTATGTGTAAAAACAGAGGGAATCAATGCACAACAAAGAAAATGCAAAAACACTTATTGATGAACAACTAAGAGAACTTGGCTGGGATCTAACCAATTTTTCGGTTCTTACAAAAGAATATCCTTTGCCCAACGGAAAAAAGGCAGATTACGCCATTCTTGTTGATGACCATCCTGTTGCATTAATTGAAGCTAAAAAAGAAAGCATAGATTTAGCTGGCGCTTTGATTCAAGCTAAAAATTATGCAAAAATTTTAAATCAAAACCGTGAAAAAGTATTTTTAATTTTTGCCTCTGATGGAAAAACCATTTATCGCCAAAATATAAAAGCCAATACAAGACCTGAAAGAATTACCCGATTTCCCACCTATGCAGAAATAAAGGACTATATTAATCCTGAAACAGATTATTTGCTTGCCAATCTCCGTGATTATCAAAAAATAGCAGTTTCCCAGGTTGTAAGCACTTTCCAACTTGGACGGGACAAGACCTATCTGGAAATGGCCACCGGCACAGGAAAAACTATCACAGCAGCCGGTATTATAGCCAAAATGTTTAAGACAGGGCTTGCAAGAAAAATACTATTTCTTGTTGACAGAGATTCTTTAGCAGAACAAACAGTAAGAGCATTTAATTCTGTGTTGGGAGATGTCTTCAAAATAAACAGACTTATAGACACCAAAGATGATAAATACAATGACATTTCTGTTTCAACTATTCAGTTTTTGTATGTAAACGAAAAATATCTCTCATATCCCAATAATTTTTTTGATCTGGTGATCCTTGATGAATGCCATCGTTCTTACTTTGGGGAATGGCATGACGTTGTTGAGCATTTTAGAAAAGGTGGCGCTAAAATTTTGGGACTCACCGCTACACCTTCGGATAAAGAAACCCAAAATACAGATGCCTATTTTGGCCAACCTACATTTAGATATACATACAGACAGGGAGTAAAAGAAGGCATTCTTGCAGAAACAGAATGGTATAAGTTTCTTACCAATGTTGATTTATCTGGAATACACGAGTTAGGATTTGATTTTGAACCTGAGGATCTTGGAAGGCGCGTTGATGTACCTAGAAGAAACGAACTAATTGCTGAAAAATATTTTGAGGTCATTGGTTATCAGAATACAAACAGATTACCCAAAACACTCGTTTTTGCCGCAAGCATAGCCCATGCAAATCATTTGAGAAATGCTTTTATTGACAAATACAATGAGATAAACAATTTGCCTCCTGATGATGCCACAGCAGAAAATTTCATTATTTCAATTCATAATCAGATCGCCAATGCCAAGGAACTAACTCAAAAATTTCAGGGAATAGACAGCGAAATCAAAATTGCTGTTTCTGTTGATATGCTTTCCACCGGAATTGATGCGCCTGATATAGAGGTTTTGGTGATGGCAAGGCCCACAAAGTCAAAAATATTGTATGTGCAAATGAAGGGCAGAGCCACACGCAGATGTACACCACAGCAGCACGGCAAAGAAAAGGATAAATTTAAACTCATTGATTTTGTTGATATTACTGAAATTGAAGAAATCATAACCAATGAAGTGGTCGAGAAAGAGGATGTTATTATTGATGAAGACGAACAGCAAGAGGAAAAAGAAGTTAGGGAAAGCATAAAAGGCCAAGACAAGGAAGAAAAAGAACAAAAAGAGCCTGAAAAGATAGAAATGGTTATTGCGGATGTTCCTGTTTGGTTAGTTAAGTCAGAAATTATAACCAGTGATGCTTTTAAGGAAATCCGCAGGCAAATTGAGCCACAACTGAAAAATATAAAGGAAAAGACAGTTCAAAAAGCCCGTTTTGTGCAAGCGGTTCTTTCATGGGAAGCGTTAAATCCCGGAATCCCCGTTGATGAAAAATATCTTGAAGCATTCGGCTTTGATTTGAACACATTAAGAGACCTTTACGGCGAAGTGAATGCAAGTCTTCAGGACTTTATTGACGTTGCGCTTAGCAGAAAACGTTTCAAGACCATAGAAGAAAAAAACAGGGATGCTGTTTACTACTGGCTTACTGAAGTAAAGAAATTTGACAAAGAAAAAACAGAGTTTCTTATGATTCTTTATGATTTCAAGAAAAACAATCCCGATTTAAGCCTGTTGCAACTTTCCAACAGTCATCTCATTCAGCACAGAGGAGGCATAGGCAGAATAAAGAAAATATTTGGTTCTTTGGAAAACTTTATGAATCTTTATGAGACAATGAAAAACATTACTTATTTAAATGTAGATGAAATAAAAGATTAACAAGCGGGACGGAGCAGAGAAAATGGCTAACAATAAGGTGGATTTTTATCAACTGGGAAATAAACTCTGGAATATCGCTAATATTTTCAGGGATGACACTTTAAAGACTACAGAATATCTGGAGGAGTTTAGTTATTTTCTCTTTTTAAAACTCTTTGACGATCAAGAAAGACAAAAAGAAGAGTTGGCAAAACTGGAAAGAAAGCCTTTTACTCCTGCATTACCAGAAGAATTACGTTTTCATACCTGGGCAAGAAAAATTATCAATAACGAAATTGATGTAACGCAGGCAGTTAAAGTCGTTCAGGATGTATTTCAAAAATTAGCCAATATCCAGGACCATGATGGTATTGACTTGAGTCTCTTTAGAAAATTATTCAAGAATCATATCTGGCGAATAAAATACGGGCCTACAATTCGGGAATTGCTAAAGCAATTGGTTGATCTGGAACTTGAGCAGAACTTTGATGTAATGGGCAGAGCTTATGAGTTCGTGGTGCAGAAATTAGGAGAACAAAAGCAATACGGGCAGTATTTTACGCCAAGGCATATTATTCATTTTATGGTGGAACTGGCAGATCCTGAAATCGATGAAATGATTTATGATCCTGCCGCAGGCACCGGAGGTTTTATCCTGCGAGCATTTGAGATTGTTAAAAACAAGATAATCAAACAAGCAGAAAAAGGATTTAGCGGCGTTAGTGAACCAATAGCTTCATACGGCAAGGTGGCTTTTGATCGAGGCGAGAAATTAATCAGACGCTTAAAAGAAAAGCACCTCTGGGCTGTGGAAAAAGCGCCTGATGTTTTTAAGCTCGCTATGATGAACATGATTTTGCACAGTGATGGCAAATCAAACCTGTATGAATCGGACAGTTTAGACAACAGAGCCCAGCAGGAGCACAAAGAAAAATACGATGTTGTGCTTTCCAATCCGCCTTATGGCCCGCTTACACAATCCCGCACTGCAACATTTACCTACCACGTAAAGCGATTTGAGGCGCTATTTTTTCAGCATATTATGAACGCCCTGAAGTATTCGGAAGCCCATAAAAAACCAAGTCGGGCAGTCGTTATTATTCTGGATAAAATCCTATTTGACAACACCAATGCCTTTAAAAACATAAGAAAAAAACTTTTAAGAGAATACAATCTTAAAGCCGTGTTTTCCATGCCTGCAGGGATTTTTCAGCCGTACAGCGGAGTAAAAACTACGGTAATGTATTTTGAGCGGCCCACAAAAGAAGAATGGAAGAGAATAAGAGATGAAAACGGCTTTGCCACGCAAAAAGTAATGTTTTTTGACATTCAAAGCGATGGCTTTACTTTGGCCACACAAAGACGACCTATAAATGGCGCGTTTCAAGGAGAAAATCCCAATATTTATGAGCCACCCTGTGGAGACCTTCCAAAAGCGGTTGAAGTGTTTAAAGAATGGCAAAAAGCACTTGAAAATGGAAATATTGAAGAATTCAAAGAGAAATATGTCGATAATAAACAGGTATGGATTGCAGACATTGAGGAGATAAAGGAAAAAGACTTCAACCTCAATCCAGGGCTATATAGAAAGGTTGAGAGAGGGAAGGTAAAATGGGAATGGGTGAAAGTAAAAGATATTGCTAGTGAAATTAAAGTAAAAGGTGATGAAGGAGTTTTGCCTTATATTGAGATAGGAGATATAGAATTAGATACAAAGAATTATATCTATAAAGATAAACCTTCACTTAAAAGCTGTAAAAAAGCATTTAAAAACAATATAATTATTTCAAATGTTAGACCTACAAGAGGTGCAATTTCTTATATTAAAGAGCGAAGCATAGAAGTTTCAAATGGTTTCACAATATTAGATGTTGATCAAGAAAAGGCATTACCTAAATTCCTTTTTTACCTTTTAGCTTATAATAATGAATTTTTATCCTATTTAGGAGAAAGTTCAACAGGTTCTAATTATCCTACAGTTAGTAGTTTTTATATTTTAAATTATAAGGTTCCCCTCCCACCTTTGGAAATCCAGCAACAAATTGTTGAGCGATTAGACAAACAGCAGGCAATCATAGAAAAAGCCAAAGAGATGGAAAAAACCATTTTAGATGCAGGCATCGATGATGCTATCTTTGAAGGCGATTTGGATTGGGTGGAGTTGGGGGACTTAATTACTTATTCACAATATGGATTATCTTCAAAAGCTGATGGAAATGACGAGGATATTCCTATACTTGGAATGAATAACATCACCTATAGAGGTAATATTGATCTATCTTCTTTGAAGTTCATTAAACTTAACGAAGAAGAATTAAAAAAATATAAACTCCAAAAAGGAGATATTTTATTTAATAGAACAAATAGCAAAGAATTGGTTGGAAAAACGAGCTTGTTTAATTTAGATGGAACCTATGTTTTTGCATCGTATTTAATAAGATTTAAGGTTGATGAAAAAAAGGTTTATCCAAAATATATAGTTTATTTCATGAATTCTAACTTTATAAAAGATTACCTTCAGTCATTATGTAGAGCAATCATTGGACAAGCAAATATAAATTTAGAAGAATTAAAAAGTATAAAAATTCCTCTTCCCCCCCTTGAAAAACAGCAAGAAATCTTATCATTTTTAGATACCCAATTCAAAACCCTTGAGCATATCCGCAAGCTCCAAGAAAATGCGGAAAGAACGATAAAGCTAATTCTCGAAAAAGAGGTATTTACGGATGGCTAAAAAAAGAAGCGACTCAAAGCAAGGCATCCAATACGAAAAAACGCAGGCTAAAAAGCACGGTGCAAAACATATTGGCGGTCCCGGTAAACCTGATTACCAAAGAGGCAAGGTAAGAGGGGAAGTCAAAAACTGGAGTTCGCCCGTGCACAGTGACGTAGTTAAGGAAGCAAAACAAAAAGGCATTAAGGAAATTGTCAGCAAAAGCGGCTTTACCAAGCCCGCTGAAGAAATGGCTAAAAAATACGGCATAAAGCTCATCACAAAGAAAAAGTGACTATGCACACATCAACAATTTTACAGGAAGCACTTAGTTATTTCTTCGACAATGACAAACTGGAGCTTTCCATTGTCCTTTTTGCCATTGCAGTGGAGCGTTTAATGAAACAACATCTTTTTGAAACAGATGATGTTTTGATTCTGGATAAAAACAATAGTGTGGAGCATCTGGTGAGATTTCGCCGTATTCAATCGAAAGTTACTAAAACCACTTATAAGCAAAAGATAGAGGCTCTGAAGGAAAAAAGAGAAAATTTTAAAACCATAACCTTTGATGAACTGATTAAACGGTATGACGCATTTTTTGATTTACAGGACTGGAGGATAAAAGCATTAAGAAGGCTTGGAAATCTCCGCAACAATGTTGTTCATTTTCATGATTATTATATCAACACAATAGACGAATCTTTGTTTATCCTTACAGAAGTCATACCTTTTATCAGAGAAATAATTTCTGAGGTTAAAGACTCAAATAGATTTGATGAAATTTTTACCGAAGAGGTGATAGAAAGGCTGCAAGGTAGGGAGGCAGAATTGACAGCATTACAAGAGGATGAATTAAACCAAAAAATTGAATCCAAAAAAGAAGAATATAATGAAATGAATCCTGACGAAGTTGAATCCAAAAAACAAGACAGAATTAGAGACATTTACGAAGACAGAGAGATAATCAAAGAAGACCTCAATTGTCCTGCATGCGCAAACAATACGTTTCATATATTGAAATTATTTGATGAAGAGTCTGAAGAACCTGAATTCTTTTATAAAGGTATTTGCCTCGTTTGTGAGCTTGAATTAAATGAAGATGAACTAAGAAATATAAATTTACTGGATAACACATAACAACAGATTGTGTGAAAACTAACTTTGAATTTTTATTTTCCCACTATTCCACATTATTTGATTGCAAATTGGGTTTACTAAACCACTTTCTATCAGTATTTTACCTCTTTCTCCCACTTTTTGCGACACTTAATCAGATTTTTTGACTTTTCACACAGCCTGACAAATCGCTCCACCTGACCACTCTGCCTGGTGGCAGACAAGTATTCCACTGGCCTGCGTGGCCCCGCCTGCGGTCGGGCAGGAGAACAGAGCTACGTCAAAGTCAGGCCA
>Ga0190335_1000091_pt1 | contig 15234 bp, 12 predicted proteins | sample 48720489_MG_FD_161675 | JGI IMG/M metagenome (GOLD analysis project Ga0190335, IMG submission 161675) | Hydrothermal vent sediment bacterial communities from Southern Trench, Guaymas Basin, Mexico - 4872-04-8-9_MG | ecosystem: Environmental > Aquatic > Marine > Hydrothermal vents > Sediment ... | reverse complement strand
TTTAACCGTAAGGGTGGTAAAGCTTAGGTGTAATGACAAATACTATTTAGTAAGGACTGAGTTAAATGGCAAAGCCTACTTGGGGTTTAGGGCAGCAGGAATAGCTGTACCTCCACGGGTGCTTGAGCTAGGGAAGAATGTAGTGGGTACGTCTGAAATTACAGGTGAAAAATGCCCAAATATAGGCAAATTTTGATTTTTAGGTGTCAAAGTTGAGTTAAAATCATTTTTTGATAACTTCTTTATGTTTTCAATAATTTCAGAGACCTGCATAAAACTCACCCCTAAGATTTTTGTAATTTTAACCTTTTAAACAATTTTGGTGAATTCTATCTCGTTTTTCTTCCTATTAATTTAAAATTTCCTATCCATTCTAGCAGGGGAGGCAATTAGTGTCAAATAGGAATATGGATGTGGTTGAGCATTTTTCAATAATCTGATTATAACACCTTAAAGCTTGCTCAAAATCTCTTGAATCAATATAAGATTCTGCCTTTTCTATCAGATATTTTATCTCTTGAGAAAAAGTGCTTCTTAAACAAAGCCTGAATTTTCTTAGCTTTGGTGACTCTGTTAGGTATGTAACCCTCTTTTTCAAGTTCTCCAAGATGTCGGTCAATCTCTACAGTACACCAATCATGCCGATCGCTCAGTTGAATCTCCATATCCAAGAGAGGATTCGTATAATCCTCGTAAGACTTTCCATCTAGAGCCAATGAAATACAGACAAGTGAGGCAGCAATTACTTCTTCCTTTGGGGTAAGCGCAGCTTCTCTCAATCTTTCATAGGTAGTCATAGCCTCCTTGTATCTTCGGAGGCAGATCTCGGCTTCCATTTTCCCCAAGAATGCCATTTTGTTTGTAGGATTTAATTCAATAGATGTAGCATATTTTGGGATAGCCCTTTCTAGTTCCCCTTTTTGTGCAAGACAAGCCCCCCATGCCATATGTGCCTCATCGCTGTTAGGATTATATATTGTTGCAAGGATATAATCTTTAATTGCCATATTTAAGTTGCCAAGCACCCGATAAATAAGTCCTCGTTCCATGTATGCCCTAAATAGAGGGGAATCCACTGATGGCACAATACTTCTAAGGAGTTCCATTAAACCTTCCTTGAGTTCATTTGGTAGCTCTTGAGGAATATCCTTTACAATATCTTCTAGACCGACATCTATAAAGTGCCTTGCAAACAGAATATGGAGTTCCCATGCATTGATAAGCCGATCAATTGGAAAACTTTCGTCCAATAATATATCAAAATATGGCAGTATATCTTCATGGGAATAACCAGTATTGACCAAGCTAACTTCCAAATCTAATAAGGGGTTGATATAATCCTCATAGGGTTGACTATCCAAAGCTAAGGCTGTACATATAATCCAGGCTGCAATAACTTTATGTTCGGGTGACGTAATCCTTTCACTCCATTTTTGATAAAGCCTCACAGCCTCTGCATATTCTTTCCGCCATACTGTTACTTCCATCATACTCAATACAGTAAGTATATTTGAAGCGTCAAGGCTAATTGCTTCCTGATATTTCAGAACCGCATCTGCTAAATTTCCCTTTCTTGCATAACAATCAGCCAATTTAGAATGCAGATTACTATTTGAGGGATTAGAGTTTATTTGATTTCTATAGTTTTCAATTTCCTCATTTAAAGTATCTAAAGGATATTTATTTTTGTAAACTTCACATAATGACTTAATAATTCTACCAAAACCTCTACCTATTATCTCCTTTATTAAAGCATTGCACTTTTCTAATGCATTTTCTATTTGTCCGCTAGCATAAAGGGTTTCTACTTCTAATAGGGAAAGTTCATCAAGCAAATTAAATATGCTACTTTCATACTCGGGATTTTCAAGCTGCCGTGCAATTTCAAGAGCTTGATTGTAATAACCTTTTGCTTCTTTTAATTGACCTAAATCTTGAAAAACATATCCAAGATAAATAAGCCACAAAACCTCTTGCTCATAATCTTCATACTTTTTAGCTCCATCTAATTTTTCCTTTAAATATTCGGTTATTTTCTCAAATTTACCAGCTTTCTTATAAGTGGTTAAAAGACCATTAAGGTGACCCTTTGCCCTTTCTATATCCTTACACTTCATGGTAATTTCTAACGCTTCTTTATAAAGACCAATTGCCTCTTCAAATCGCTGTAACCTATTGTACTCATATGCAAGATTCCCAAGACTTATATTTTCATTATAATGATCACCACAGTCACGGGAAATTTTTACTGCCCTAATATAATATTCAATTGCCTTATCTGATTGACCTACATCAGCATAGGTATTACCAATATTATTGAGCCAGCGGCCTTGTAAAAACTTATCCCCAATTTCTTCTGCTATTTCTAATGCTTGCTCATAGTATTTTCTCGCCTCAATAGATTGCCCTAGATCACGGATGGCGTTTCCTTTGTTGGCAAGCCACCGGCTTTCATTCTCAAGGTCTCTAGTATCTCTTGCAATTACAAGCGCCTCATTATAAAGACTTATTGATAGATTTTTTGCTTGTGGTAGATCTGAGTCACGGTATGCGTTTGCAAGACAGCCAAGCCAGAAGCCTTCAAGTTTTCGGTCCTCCCTGAAAATTTTAGCAATGTTTAATGCCCGTTGAAGATAATCAATTGCCTTTTTATATTGACCTAAGTTAAAGTAAGATATTCCAATCCAGCCATAGGGGTCGCTCTCCGCCCACTTTTGTTCACGAGCAATCTTTAATGCCTGTTCATAATACTCAATTGCCTTCTTAAAAAATGCTCTAGAATACCAAGCTTTTCCCAATGTTTTTAGAATCTCATAATGAAATTTGTTATCATTTTTAAAGAGATCAATTATTGAGCTACATACCCGAGTTATCCCTTCGTAGTCGTAATTACTTTCCATTTTCTTAATGGCATCTTTAAACAAATCCTTAATTTGATCCAAATTACCGGAATTAATAAGAATTTTAATACCAATATCTGGATATTTTTTTAAAAAATCCTTTAATTGGAAACTTATTTTTATTCTTTCTTCTTGGGTAAGCTTAGATAGTATAAAGTCTCGATAGATATCCCGTATTTTATAAGGTAAAGGGAAATCCTTTTCCTCCGCCGGAGTTATAATATCGGGCACAAGTCTGTTTAACCTTTTACTCACCTCTGTCCAATCAGGGATTAACTGTTTAAACACTTTTTCCTCCTTATTTAAGGACTAGAAGCTCTAGGACTAGCATCGGCAATTATAGATAGTATTTTAAGAAAATGTTGAACCTCCTTATCAAGGTCTTTCCAAAATGCATTATCAAGTGTGGTATAAATTTCTTCCTTGTCATCTGGATTTATATTCCCTTTGGGTAATTTTTTTTGAATAAAAGTTACTGCATCTGGTTTCCTACATATTGACACCAATACACCAGGTATACCACCTATGCATTCGTATAGGAGTGAAGCGCTTTTTTTTAGTTCTTTATTCCATCCTTTAATTTCAATTAACTCCTCTATTTCTTTAACAGTTAATCCCTTCAATCTTTTAAAGACTTTGATTTCTGATATTGGAAACGGCCTTGGCTCTTTTCGTGTAGCAACAAGAAGAAATACTCTATTTTCTAGAAGTTTTATCTCTGTAATTAAGAACCGTATTAATTCAACTAACTCTTTGTAGGCATCAAACTCTTCAGTAGCTTGGTCAATGGCTATTATTGTATCTTTATTAGAGTCGGATAACTGTTTAGATATCTTTGCTGATATTTCACATATTGGATCTCTTTTTTCTAGTGACTGTTGAAATTCTGTTTTGATGTTAAATATCCTGCAAAAAGGGGCGGTGGCACCCTCCTGTTTGCCAATTGCACCTTTTTTTATTTCGTATCCTTTGTTTTTAGCGATTCGGCAAAACTCTATAATTAGCTCAGTCTTACCAATCCCACCTGGGCCATGCAGCCATAATCCATAACAATTTTTGTCTTCTAACACCCTTTCAAATTCTTTAATCTCATTTTTCCTTCCAGCAATTCTTTTCTCTTTGTCTGCCTGAAGGCAATTAAATATCTTTCTATCTACAGGGACAAAGTATCCTAATATACATCCATCCTCAAGCTTATGTATTGCATGTATTAGTCCTATTACTTGCTTACTACCCATATGATAAACAGGGGCTCCACTGAAACCCGCAGTTACTAGACTTATGGTAGGACCTGTAAACTGAAATCCCGCTTCTATGTCATTTATTTTCTGGGGGGCCCCATTTATTTCCCCGGCAACATAAGTTCCTTCTTTCTGATAATAACCTGTTGGATAACCATAACTTAATATCTTATCACCAATATTCCAATATCTATTCCAGTTTTTGCAATCATCTACTAATGGAAGCCAATGTTTGGGTAGGATTTCTTCAATTTTGAGAATAGCAGTATCAGCATTTTTATTACAACATTCTTTATAAATTTGAGCTTTATAGGGCTTATTATAATAAATTCCTACATGAGTTTCGTCTATGTCTAAGTACGGCTTGATCACATGATAACAGGTGAGGATGTAACCTTGTCGACTGACAAAGAATCCTGTACCGTTAACATCCTTTCTATTTGGTAAAAGGATTTTTACTAAATAAGGCCTTAAATCCATTTTGCATTCAATCCTTTCTTTATTTCTCAACTTCCCATTCCGCAGTGATCCTTAGACTAGCCTCAGCGGTAGACTTAACGATATAGACGTTACCTTCCCCAGTCAGCTTAATACCAAATTCAGCCCTTATCCTATCCGGAGCGAACTCTCTGTCAAATTCCTTGTCTTTAAAGGTTTTAACCAGAGAAGCGCAATAGACTCTAATGGTATCAGAAATTTTTTTAAAAGAAACCACTGCCTTTTCCATGGACTCATTTACACTTACCCTTTCTGGTCCAGTTTCAGCAGCTACCTTTTCTATCTCCATCCATATTTCTCTATCGTCGCATTTTATTTTGACTAATCTAGCCACTGCTTACTCCTTTCCCCAAGAAATTTCCTCTAAAAAGCTTATATCATAAAAAAGTATCAAAAAAGGGTCAAAAAACAGAAGCAGAGGTTTTACTCCTTTGGGTTGCGGGAATACAAATAAATCCAGCATGTTGGCATCCTTAGAAGGTCGGGAAGCGGGAAGACCAATACAATCTTCATTGTGGTTTTGAATTTTTTGAAAAGAGAGGAACCATGAGGCAGAGAGCTTGTGCTCAGCAATGATGCTCTTTAGATGAAGCCTGTCTATTACCCTAAATCCCTTTTTTAAAGACACCAGATTTGTTGATAGCTCTTCTGCAATAAACCTTCCAAGCTCTGTAACATTTCCCTGAAGGTCAGTAAAATCAACAACTGCCACAGTCCTTTTGCCACTTCTTTCTATATTTTTAGCAATCTTTAAAGAAAGCCCTTGTAATTCTTCCTCATAGGTCCCAGCCAATGCAATTTGTGCACAAAAAAGGATTAACAAAAAAGAAATAACCTTCCTTCCCATAATGCCCTCCTTGTTTGTTATTTTAAGTCCTTTTTTAAGGAAAAAGCCTTTTTTAATATCCCCCTTTTTACCTCACCTTTAAGATAAAATATAGGACCTTTTTCTAATTTGAGGTTGCCCTCTCCATAAATATGGATAACAGGAGAAAGAAAACGCAGGTTTTTAAATGCAATTTCCTTTGGTGTGCCTTTTATTTGACAGACAAAGCTATCAAAGGGGAGGGTGTCTTTAAGTTTAGATGGATTTAAATGAACTATGGATAAGATATCCAAAATAAAGCCCAATGACTTATGCAGATTAGAGAGTTTCATAATCTTTCCAGCCTCTATATTAAAAATTCCCTCTATATTTAAGTCATTTATAAATTCCTGGTCTGTTTTTCCTTGACCGATAAAGGTAAATTGAAAGCTTGTATTTCCTGTAACATAAATCGGTGCCTCATGCACAAAACAACCCAAAAAGTTCTCTATAACTAAAGAAGTGGACTTTGCCTCGGTAAAACAGGAAAGGGCATCCCTTGTAAAATCACACCCCCCATTTAAGTATACCCCACAACTACGTCCTAAAAAGGCAATGTGATTTTGTGGTTCTTCAAGCAAGGCATCTATTTTAAGACCCTCCAGCGGTGATAATTCCCCATAAGTAATTTGGTCAAATTCTAGATGCCATTTTTGTGCTATCTTTGCTACCTTTTTGCTTACAGAAAAATCAAACGGTTTGGGTGGTTTAGAAGAAGGCGAAGAAAGAAGGGCAATTAAGGGGTTTTTTGTGGTCTTTACCTTTGGTTGAATATCAATAAATGGGGAGATGATAACTATTTTTTCCTTGTCTTGGTTTAAGCGACTCTTACCTTTTATAGTTAAATCTTTAAGCTCTATGTCATAATTGGCAATCAGTTCTTGATTAATGGATTTTTTTAGGCTAGCCTCTTTGATAAAAATGGGAGAAAATTCAATCTGCTTGGCCATAAGGTTTATTTTTGCTGTTTTTAAATCAAATGGAAGGGCAAAGTCGAGGTTTGCCTTTAAAAAACCATGTGGGGGAGAGTTTATTTCGCACCCCAAGTTTGTAATCTCTATCTTTTTTGGGCAATAGTTAATGTGGCCATTAAACCTTACAACAGAGAGTGTCTTTTTATTCCAAAAAATGGTTGTAGGCCTACTTTGAAAGTCTAGTGTTACTGAAAGCCCTTTTCTTGAAAGGGTTGCCTGGATGTTTTGAAGTAGTGTAACACCATTTAGAATAATCTGTTTATTATTATTTAAAGGATAGATAAAATTAGATACATCCATTTCTACATCTTTTGCCTCTATTGATTGGACCTCGTTTTGTTTAAAAAAGGCTATTTCTGGGGCCTTAAGGCCAATGTAGGCAGGCTCTACCCTTGGTATATCAGGAAAAATGGCTATTTTTACAGGTTTGACCATATTTATCCTTGCCTGATATGTATTGAGGAAAAATCTATCTTTTTCCTTAACAAGGGCAACCTTTATGTCTCTTATTGCCATTTTCCCAGTTAATTGAAAATTCTTTAGAGGATAAAGAGTTAATTTGCTTAAAATCTCTTTTTTAAATGTGGGGTTAAGATCAAAAATGGCCTGAGAAAGGGATGCAAGCTCTAAGATAGCACTTTTAAGGGTAAAATTTATTCCTGTTTTGGTATAATTGCCTGTAAGATTGGTAAATGTAGATTGGCCTAGATTTAGGTTTCCTACCACCCATTGAGCGGTATCTTCTCTTATCTCTACCTGAATATCTTTAAGATTTGCTGGATTAAACCCAAATAATGGGGGGGAAATACATTCCTTTATGCTAAATGTATATCTCTTTTTTTCTCGTCTGATAGTGATTTGGTTTAAAATCAATTTACCTTTAATAGGCAGATTAAATTTTTTTCTGTCTATATAGCCCATTTCCTCTAATTTATTTAATATACTGCTTGCCTCTGCCTCACAGCTTGAGGCTGTAATTTCCCATATCAAAGGTCTGGTAGAGATAAGAGAAAACTTAAAATTCCCTTTTAATTCAAACTCAGGGATATTCAAAACAGTTTTTACTTTTAGCTTACCTGGCTCCTTTGGCAAAATAATTTCTACATTTGCATCCAGATTAAAATTAAAGGTAAAATCAGACGCCCAAATAATATAAGAAGGGTAAAGTAGCAAAACAAATAAAAAAACAATCTGCCTTATAGGCTTCATATTGTATAATTATATTTAGATGTCAAGGTTTAGGGGTTTCTGTGGTCAAATTGCGGTCAATGGCGTTTTTAATAAGATAAGAGGTGTCTTTATCTCCTAACCGGCCTATTTTGATCTTTACATTAGTAATATTAGAGGGCTTGTTCTTTAAATCAATAACTACCTTGCTACCACTGACCAAATATGCTGTAATTCTGCCAGTTAACTGATCCCTTTCACTCTCTTCTACCTCTATGGACAAATCCTTTAAGGCCTTGTTAGTAGCCTCCCATACTTGTTCATAAGGTTTATTATATTCTATTATCAACTCCCCTTTAATACGAGAATAGGTACTCCCACCTGCTTCTGTCCCTTTATCTTTAATAATTGTATACCCGCATCCTATTAAAAATAATAAGATAAATAAAACAATCAACCTTTTCATTAGCATCTCCTTATTCTATTTTTTAGGGATATTTATCCCACTTTCCTTTAAGGCATTTACCAAATTCATATAATCTTTTTGGCTTTTGGCCTGATTAGCAAAATAATTTAGGCTAAGTAAGAAAGTGAGTATAATCATCATTATCCAGATTTTCCTTGAGGTTTTAAGTGTCTTGATCTTATGTTCTGACTCATAAAAACCAATTAATATCCATACAATAGGAATAAGAAGGGCAGAAAGAAAGGCAAGAAGTGAGATCACATTGTTAGGTAAGAAATGAGCAGAAATTGATACATCCAGCCCTCTTTTTTTCTGTATTTCCTTTTGTTCTACCAACATCTTGGCACACTTTTGGGCCAAGAACCTGGCATTAGAAAGCTGATTACTATGAGGAAAATTATCTATCAGAGAGGTAAAATAATAGATTGCCTCTTTAAGCCTATTTTCATTTAAATAAATCATCCCTAGATAGTAATATGCATCATCTATATATTCACTCTTGGGGTAGTCCCTTATCAATTGTTTAAATATAGCAATAGAGGTTTTGGGCCGATTCAAAAAATTGCAAAGAAGTGTGCCTGTGAAAAATGTTGCCTTAGCCTTGAGTTGCGGATCTTTTGAATGGGAAGCTATATGCCTATAAGCATAATAGGCAAATATATACTTTTTTTGATTTAAATACTCTTCTGCTTTTTTCATTTTTGATTCTGAAGGAAGAGATAGAAATGTTTGAGGAATCTTTATTTCCTCAATAGTTGGTTCTTTGAAATTTGATAAAGGAATATCAGATTTGCCTAAAATACCCATTTTTTTCCCGTAAAAGAGAATAGCAAGAACCAAAAATATAGAAATACCCCCTCCAGTTAGCCAAACAACCCATTTTTTTATCTCTTTACTTCCTTCACGAGGTTTGATCAATGTGGTTTTTCCTCAGCAAAAAACGATGTGAAGGTCCCTCCCTTTTAAAGGAGTGACTTCCTACTTTAATACAAATACTACCTTGGCCTGTGCCAAGAAATTAGTCTTCTGGTTGTGTGTAAAAATAGCCGCGGCCTCGTCAGCATCCACTTGAGCATCAGTAAATTTTACTACACCCTTTGCCTTAATAAACATGGGATTGTTAGCCCCCCATGTTTGAAGTAAGGCCTTCGCTTTATTTTCATCATTGGTAAAGCCCCCACAACCCCTTTCTAGTAAGACAGAGCTTACAATCTTAGAGGGATCAAAAACCACTTCATTTTTATCAGTCAAAATGCGATTTACTAGGGCAGGCCTGAAATTATATCCTCTAACATCTAGAATAAGGCCATCATGGGGATTAACAATCTCGGAAGGTGGTTTCACCTCAGGCTTTTCTGGAATTGAGGCTACCTCGGTTTTTCCCATTGTTTCAGGTCTTGAAGGTCCGATTGTTTCTGGAATCAACTTTGGTTGATAAGCTGGACCAGACGGGGGTAGAAGATTTTTTTCCTTCATCAAGGGTAAGATAATATCATAAAGGCCACCCTTGCCTCTAATATAAAGCTTTAGGCAAACTTCAGCATAACCCCGATTAGGGTCGTAACGCTCTCCACACTTCATGGCCCCCTTAAGATAGCCTTCTACTGTAGTCTTGATGAGATCACTTTGAAGCATACCATCCCTGATGGTAGTAGTGCCATAGAGATGAAGGCCCTGAAGCACTTCAAGTAAATCTCTCTGTGCTACCACAGTTGCTGCCCTTATTGCCCGATAACGACTCTGTCCTTCTTCAGAACTTCCAATTACCTTGATATATCCCTCACTAAACACCTTAACAGGTTCTGTGACTGATTGCCAAGTTTCTTGAGTATAAGCAACCACCACAAGACTGACTAATAATACTAAAAAAGTGCCTAAAAGTTTCTTCATCTTTGATTCCTCCTTTTTAATAAATATTCATGACATTTCTAAGTTTCATCACAGCCAACAGTAGTTCTGCCCCATCAACATAATCATCAGGTCTGAATTCACCAGAGAGATCAGGTTCCATAAGACCTCTGGTGGTAACATTCATCACTGCATTGAACCAAGCCACATTTACAGGCACATCAGGAAAGGGTGTTTTTTCTGTGCCAAAGTATGCCGTAGGAAGTTTTTCATCTCCAATTAATTTAACTATTAAGTCTTCTAACGTTAATGCCAATTCTTTGCGTTTTACAAAAGCTTGAGGTCTGAAAAGATAGGCCCTAGTTGTATGGTCATATTGGGCTTCGAGTCCCCTTACATTCCACTTAGTAACAGTAGCAATCTCATTCTTAAATACATGATTTAAGGCATCGGCTGGTACAAAATCAGCCTTTGGTATTTGAGACTTTACTGGAATACGCCCGGCCAGAAAACGATCAAGATGAATCTCATCTACTAACAATGCTGCCACATCTGCCCTAGTAATTGCTTCTTTAACCGCTATTTTTTTTGCCACATCGGTAAGGGTGTATTGACCACAGGCACGCACAATTTTTTGCACCTTTTTATAAAGAGTATCGGCATGGTCATGCCATTTTTGTGGTTTCTCAGAAAGCACCTTAGCAAGAGTCTCTTCTGCTTTTCTGAATTCATAGGCCTTGTAATAAGCTACACCCATAAAGTAATGGGCAGCACTCCTAGTTTGATAGTAGGGCAAATCTCCTTCATTGACCTTTTTGAGGTCAAGAGCATCTTCATAATGGCCTTTAGCCTTTTTGAGCCATTTTTTGGGATGTGCCTGGGTATAGACCCTGATAGCCGTCACATGATAAATAAATTCTTCTGCATCTCCTTCGGCCTTATCTTCACTCTTGTCAAGGTATTTAATAGCCTTTTCTAGGTCTATCTTTTGATGCTCTTTTTCTGCTTGCTTACCTGCCTCAATGGCCATCACTAATGCCTTACCAGCTAGAGCAGGACTATAAGAACTATCTAGATAGAGTGCTCGCTCAAATCGCCTATCCGCTTCATTTACATCACCTCTCTCAATTGCCTCCATCCCCTGAAGATAATGATGAGCAGGATTGTCTTCAATAGAAATAGGGACTGGTTTGGGCTTTTTAGCACATGAAACAACAAAGGCCAAAATTAGCACTAAAAAGACAAAAACCCCTTTTTTGTTCATACCAACCTCCTTCTTTTAGATTTTTTCCTCCATTTTTACCATAGCTTCTAAATAACCTTTATATTTAGCTACCTGTTTCTTTTGTGCTATGGCATGTCCCCAAATACTAAAATAATTTACAGGCAGTGTTACAACACGTTTACCTAAAAGTTTAAACCTTTCTTGGCTCAATGCCCTGGCATCTGGCCCTACTATAATACCCATAATGACAAGGGAGGATAAGACTTGACTTATATCCTTTGGTTTGAGATAGCCCCATACCGCTATGTCATCAATGATCTTTACTGTTAAGAATGTCATAGCTGTTGCTATACGACTGAAGTTTCCATCTATAAACTTTGCTATTTCTAAAAGTTTCTTCGCCTTTTTTATCTTTTCTGGCGTTACCTCTATGGTAGTAAGCGCCTCTTTGTAAAGTCTTTTTTGAATAGCCTCTTTATTTTTTACATCTCTTTTAAGTTCTGCTTTTCGCTTTTTTAGAACAGCCTTCTCCTCCTTTGCCAACTTTTTATCTTTTAGTCGTGCTTTTATCTGTTCTAAATCTATCCTTGCTATGGCCAGTTCCTCATCAATCCCCTTAATCTCATCTTGTTTGTCTTCAGGGAGAAGTGTATAAAAAACCTCTTTAAATGTGCCTAAATGTTCCCCTTCTACTACCCTAAAGCAGGTAGGTGAAATTTGTAAGTCTACCCAAGAATTAAAGCCACCCTTTGCAAAAAGGTATGTATAAAGCATCCTCCCAGTTGATTTGTAAAAGAAAGCACATTCCTTTTTTTTCCGTTGGCAAAAAAGGCTACCAGGAAGCCTAACTTTGTACCAAGACCCTCTTCTTTTAAGAACTGTCAGGTGGCAACCCTTATCTACCTTTTCAACTACACAGTATTGGGTTCCTGGCCCTGACCTTATATTAACCCTACTGGCATTGACATAAACAACCTCAGGCGCAACTCTTGGCCTTCCAAACGAAATTAACTCTCCATAAATCCACCCCACTTTCCCTTTTGGACTACCAGAATGATAGGCCTTACTATAATAGGTACATTTACAACCAAATGGTAGATAACCAAGCACTAGCTTTGCATGTTCATAGCGACGGCCCAATGCCTTAGCAGCTTCAATAAAAATTGTTGCCCTGGTACCCATCATCAAACTTTCAAGTAAACCACTAGATCGGGCTAAACAAGTTGTATAAATCAAAGGATTATAAATTTTAAAGAAGGTGAAATCTTCTTTGAGGAGTTGGGTAAGGCACCTGTCATAGGCATCTTTATTTTCCTTTTCTGCCCTCCCAGGCTTTTTTGTATAGTGGTTTAAAAGCTCAGGCCATTTATCCTCTAAAGAAACAGGCATCCTTTCTAGCATAATTTGGTTAAGTTTGGTCATGGCAGCCAGTTCGTCTAAAAAAACCAGGTCTATTTCTAGCTCCATAATAGGATTGGTAGGAAGCTTACCTCCTTTTTCCATCAGCATAGTTGCACAACCAGTAAGAAAGAAAAAGATTAAAAGAATTGGACATATCCTTTTCATCTTTTTTCCTTTTAAAAACCTGTGGGGGTTTTATATTCTTTTAATAGCCCTTTTGTCTTTTGTTGCCTACCAAAGGAGGCAAATACAGTTTCTAGCTCATATGAGACATCACGAACAGCCCTTTGCATATCGGCATCATTTGGTTTTAAAAATGCAGCCCGGTGATAATATTCCATGGCCTTATTGAGATAACGTGCCTGGGTAGGCTGGTCATTTGCTTCATTCCAGGCAAGGCATTCTAAGGCCACCCCTGCATTATAGATTATTCCTGCATCAGTACAGTTGGGGTTATCTGCCAATAGTTTAAGCACCTCATAGGCCCCCCGGCAGTTGCCTGCATTTATCATAGCAGCTGCCTTTTTTGCCCATGTTCCTTCCATTTTTGCTGGTCTTAGTACCCTGCTCTTTACAGGCACAAATTGCCGTATTACCCGCCGCACAGCCTCTTTGACCATGATTTCTTTTATACGGAGTTCAGAGGGCAGAGCCTCACTCTTATAATATGGTACCTCAAAGTGTTTCTCAATAAGGATAGGTTCACTAGTTGAGCACTCAAGTATACCTGCCTGTCTTATGGAAAAACTGGCCTGAAATACACCATCACGAACAATTCTATCTCTTTCTCGCTTGGTATTTACAAAAAATTGGTGGACCCTAATGCTCAAATCTGGATACTCACCCTCCATTGAGGGCACACTAACAGCATTTATAAACCTTGTGTCTCCTAGTACAGCCTTAGCATACTGGGCTATTACCTCCTTTTCATGGGAAGTGACTTGACCACTTACTGTCTCTGGACCAACATACATAAATGAGATACCACTTTTACCTTGCGTAGTACAGACCAAACCCTCCTTTATAAGATTAGGGTGATATACGTTCACTAATGCCCCTGTAGTAGCTAGGTGTGTAGTTCCACAGGCAGTCATCACCAATAGGAAAAGGCCTATCAAAAATAAAAAATGCCTCTTAATCAAAATCCTCCTCTGGTATAATTTCCACTAAAGGTCAGCCGATTTCCTGCCATCTCTATAGGGGTGATAGGGAGTCCTGCCTTTTTAATTCTTCTCCGCATTATTTTTCTCACAGATGTAGGGTCTGCCTCACTAAATACCTCTATTTCCATATAACTGCCTGTCTGTCGTGAAATACGGTATTTCCAGCCGATATCCTGTTCTAATAAATCTTCAACCCTATCTTGATCTTTAGGAGAGACATTTTTAAATATTAAGACCACAAATTTCGGCCTTTTGGTACTAAACCGCTTCACAATTTTGTTAGTTAACCGGTCTACACAGGTAGGGCCTATCCTTATAGCAATACGAGCAATGCCATCTTGAAGACCATACTCTCCCCCACGACTAATGGTTCTACCCCTATCCTGCACATTGGCAAAAAGTTCCCCGGTTGTTACATCATAGGCCTTAATACTGAGGCTGGCCAAAATAAGCATATAGCCATCAGGGGTTGGTCTTTTACCTGCATCGAAACTGACCAATACCACCGCATCTCCTGTTTCTTGACGGGCAATCTGAATGGCTGTTTTTTCATCAACCACCGTTTCGGCTGTTCTTCCCCTTATCCTTTTCAACTCAGAGGGTAAAAACACACGAAAACCATACTCTGCTAATTTATCCTCAATTAAATCCATCACTGTCTGAACAGCCTTTGAATTATAAGGCAGATCAAGTCCAGTGCGAGGTTTATAGACCACCACTACCCGCCGTTCCTCAAAACTTGTTTCTTGAAAGGCCCTTTGAAAACGTGGGTCCTTTCTAAACTCATCAATAGCACTCTTTAAACGATAATCATCTATAACTACAGAAAGCCTTACTTTGTAAGTATCAGTTATAGGGTCCTTGCCTTCAACTAGCACCTTATAATCTTTCACATAGCCAGCACTAGCTGAAGCAATCCTATCATAAATCGTTTTTCCTTGGCCTATTTCAGTGGTCGACTTTATATATGTCCCTAATGCTTGCTCAATAGCGGTTCTTATGCCATTATTGATTGCCTCCTGTCTTGTGTGGCCTTCCCCAACGGCAGTTATTTCTATAGCCAAGACTGCCATATTCCACAATAAAACTATCCAAACAACCAAATATAAATGCTTTATAGCCTTCATTATCAAACCCCTCCCCCTGATATACTATTTTTTATCTCATTGTTAACCCTTTTGTCAAGAAAAAATTGCACCCAAAATCAGCGATTGATTTTGGGATAAGGCTGTTTTTAACAAGAAAATGTGGTTATAAGCCTAACTCCCTATTTTGAAAAATATTGCATTTGCTTTAAAGTAAGACGAAGGCCTGTCCGTCCCTGCCCGACGGCCGTCTCTGCCGACAGGCAGGCGGGGTTGTTAATTCCCGTTGAAAATTGACCCCCTTTCCCACTTAATTTTGACCCCCCTTAGTTATTACTCGTAGCTCCCATTTTCTCCTTTGTTCTATAACTAGGGCCATTAATGGCAATAATATGACTATG
>Ga0190335_1000090_pt1 | contig 15386 bp, 18 predicted proteins | sample 48720489_MG_FD_161675 | JGI IMG/M metagenome (GOLD analysis project Ga0190335, IMG submission 161675) | Hydrothermal vent sediment bacterial communities from Southern Trench, Guaymas Basin, Mexico - 4872-04-8-9_MG | ecosystem: Environmental > Aquatic > Marine > Hydrothermal vents > Sediment ... | reverse complement strand
TCTACCGAATTTCCTCTCGTTCTTTAGTTCATGATATCTCTTTTAATGGTCTTATTACCCCTCTGAAGGGTATTATGTTGGTTTTAAGCTAATCGTTGCGATAGACGCCGAGAATTACGAGCTACTAGGTTATGAACTCTACGATGGATGCCCGAATGATGCAATTATACTTATTCCACTCCCTGAAAAATGAGAAAGATTGATGCAAATCTCGTTCCACCGCTCGATATATGATATGGGCTGGAAAGGGTTATTTGCTTGACATTTGGAATAAGATCAGATCGGGCAAGAATTCCTTAGGCTAATCGAGAAGTGGGAAACGTTCAAAGAAAAACGGAGCAGAATCGAGGTATTATTCAATATTGTGAAGAATACGCTTGGATTGAAGCGTTTGCATCAATATACAGGTAGAACTGTTGAAAAGAGAGTGTGTCGTATCTTCTATTTAGCTTTCTACCTCATACAGTTGGCTGAAGGCATGGGAATAAGTGCGAGAGAGCTTGTTTATTGGTGAGTGGAGGAGGGGGTTATTCGTATATACTTCCATTTTGGCATTATATCCGAAGTTAAGTCCGCTTATACCACCCTTTAGCGGAAACTTCTCAATCATTTTGTCCCTCATGGCATCATGACTTTTAGATAAATGTGGGTGTATAATACCTTGATACCTTGCATACCTTGCGTATTTATTTGCTTATTTATATAACTGTGAAGATTAGTATCAGATAACATATTAAATAACATGGTAGAAGACATTGGTAGTGTAATCAGAAAGGGGTTCGATACGTGGAAGGAGAACTTGTGCATTTGCCTTCCTTTCGTGTTTAGTTCGATACTAACACCCATAGTGGCAATTATAATCATAGGCAGTGTCATACTGGCGTCTATTCCTTCGTTGGTACCATATCTTACAAAACCCGATGAAATCACTCCTGATCTTATTCCACAGCTTCTACCTCAAATCCTTCAGAGCATAGACATAATCATCATCGCCTTTATTGTCACAATAATTTTATGCGGGTTGATAGATGCTTTTTTCTGGGCTGGGGCGATCGGTATGGCTAAAGAGGCGACAGAAACCGGACGTACCAGCTTCTATCACTTGATCGAATACGGTAAACGGAAGTTCATAAGTCTGTTCTTCACTGACATTATTATTGGTTTGATCTCTTTTGGTGGTATTGTCTTCTTGATCCCCGGCATTTTATACATTCTTCCAGAACTACGGGCACTCTCAGAGCTACCACCTGAGGAAGCGGCTATGGCATTGGCAGTATTTGGACTGGGTTTTCTGGCTATGATAGTTTATCTCATGATTATCGGTATAATATTTGCACTTCCCAGATATTCCGTTGTTATAGACGATGTAGGTGCAATAGAGGGTATCAAAAACGGTTTTGCAGCTTTTATGCGCAATAAAGTCGTGGTCTTCTTGTTATGGCTTATCGCTCTTGCAGTAACTATGATCGTTGCGTCTTTAGGCGCTATACCCTATATCGGCGGTATAATTAGCATGATACTATCGGTTATTATTATTCAGCCTTTAACAGTCATATGGTGGAGCAGATTGTATTTGAGCATTGTAGAACCATCATTTATCCACTCACCACCTTTAACATCCTCAAAAATCGGTTAGCAAAATATACATATACATGAAAGCAGAGAGAATTTGCCATCTATGAAATCGAAGAAAAAAGAAAGAAGAAACCTCGAGAGCGTTGAAGGAACCCAAACTGCTGAGGCATAGCATATTAAACAGATTATATGATATGAAATGGAATTCTTTATTATGAGATAAAACTCTTCGTTATGGTATGAACGAAAAAGAAGAGCAAAAGGCAGGTATTGTGCAGTACGTAGGAATGGGTCTTTTTATCACGCTTACAGCAGTGATAGCTTTAATGCTGGCAGTGCCTTTTGAAGCTTCCGGCATAAAGGCGTTCCAGAATCCTGAGTCCTTGTGGAATCCCGTATACTTCTTCATCCTCATCATTGGCTTCACTGCCCTCATACTCATCGTGCTCAAATTTGGCGGGGAGAAGTTTATTTATCTCATCATGCTTGCTGCGGTGGCGCTGACGATATATTATGTGGTGGATGGTCTTCTCTTATATTACCATATAGCAACTATTCCCTTACACGGCTTTGATTTTGGATTGAACGTGGGAGCTCTGGCTATCACCCTCATCCTCTCGCTTCTACTATATAAATATCCTGAGTGGTATGTCATCAATACAACGGGTTTGATAATAGCCGGAGGTGCCGCAGCGATATTCGGAATCTCACTGATACCAGAACTGGTAGTTCTACTCATGATAATACTCGCAGTCTATGATGCAATATCGGTATATAAGACAAAACATATGGTCTCATTGGCGGAATCGGTGATTGATTTACGTGTTCCGATACTCTTTGTCCTGCCACGGAAGTGGAAGCGAGATTTCTCCGCACTGAAGGGGATCGAGATGGGAGATGCGTTCATCATGGGGCTCGGGGACGCGGTTATACCTGCTATACTGGTGGTATCGGCATATGTGAGCTATCCGAGTGTTGTACCAGCTCTGGGTGCTTTGGCAGGCACCTTAGTGGGATATTCAGTACTTGCAAGGTTCTCAGGTAAGGGTAAACCCCATGCTGGTCTGCCATTTCTCAATACCGGTTCAATAATCGGATTTCTTATTGGACTACTCCTGATAAATATATAGAATGGGTGCATCTATCTTCATATTCATATCCTCATTATAAATTAAATAAGAGATGATGGAGCAGATAGAACGGATAGAGCAGTTAAAGCGTGAAAAGAACGCGATCATCTTGGCTCATAACTATCAAAGAGCGGAGGTGCAGGATATAGCGGATTTTGTGGGCGATTCATTAGAATTGGCAAGAAAAGCAATGGGGACTACTTCAGAGCTCATAATCTTCTGTGGCGTCGATTTTATGGCAGAGACTGCGGCGCTACTGAATCCAGATATGAAGGTTGTTATCCCTGATAAGGGTGCGATATGTCCGATGGCACAGCAGTTGCAGGTGGAGGAGCTGAAGGCGATGAAACGTCAGTACCCAGATGCTGAGGTCGTTCTGTATGTGAATACTCTTGCGGAAAGTAAGGCACTCGCTGACTGTATCTGTACTTCTGCGAATGCCCGTGAGGTAGTCAATGCTATGAAATCCACAACTGTTTTATTCGGTCCCGATCGCAATCTGGCATACTATGCAGAGAAAGCAACTTCCAAGAAGGTCATCCCCATACCTCAACACGGGCTCTGCCCCTCCCATCATCAGATAGTAATGAGTGATGTAATAGAAGCGAAGAAGGCTCATCCCAATGCAAAGGTCATTGTTCATCCTGAGTGTATACCTGAAGTTCAAGACATCGCGGATTACATAGCATCAACGAGCGGCATGGTGAAGTTTTGCAAAACGCGTGCATCAGGTGATGAATTCCTAGTTGGCACCGAGATTGGACTGCTGCACAGATTGAAGAAGGAAGCACCTGATAAAAAGTTCTATCCCATCTCCACTACTGCAGTATGCCCACAGATGAAGATGCATACCTTAGAGAAGATAGCCTTAGCATTGGAGAGAGAAGAGCCGGAAGTGACTGTGCCTGACGAGATAACAGATAAAGCGCGAAGGGCAATAGAACGAATGTTCACGATAACAGATAAATAGAAACAAGAGAACTTCTATAACAAAATAGGGATAAGGATTGATTATGGCGGTTCAACTCTCAGGAGGGACAGTTATAATAGATGGAATAGAGGGCAGGGAGGAGAAGCTATCGCTGGAAGAAGCAGCTTTCTTACTTGAGAAGGGAAAGATAAAGATAAAAGGGTTGAGCATAGGAGATTTTTTTTCAAGGGCTATCGCTACTTTCCCAGCATTCGTTGTGCGATACATAGTTTACAGGGATTTGAAAGAGCGTGGTTATGCGGTGAGAGCGGGTAGAACAGATTTCTGGCTTTACCCCCGCGGAGTCAGACAGGGAGAAAAGCCTGCACGGTATGTTGTGCATATACTAAGGGAGAAGGATTTGATCGCCATTGCAGACCTGGACAGGCTGCTCAGCTCTGCTCGTAACATGAGGAAGGAGCTGATTCTCGCAATAGTGGATGAAGAGAGTGACGTCACATATTACGAGATAAGAGCACCGAAATTGGAAGGTACGCTAAAAGAGGAGAGGGAGGAAGGGGAAGGAGAAGCGGAACTAACATGTACAACGGCGAGTCTGGCTGACGACAGGGTACTTATCTACGATGAGAGTTCTGCAGAGAGACTATACAGGGATTTTTATGGTAAATTATCAGGTGAAGGTAAAGGTAATAAGCGGTTGATACTTTCATTGATAGAGACGGCGTATCTGATGCGTGAGAATAATCGCATGGTCGTACACGTACACACACCTTCAGGCGATATGAATTATGAGCAGTTTCTTGATTATGCGATAGAGAAAGAGCACGATTTTAAGGATAAACTCCTCGTTTATACTGACTTGAGATCTAAAGGACTGCTATTAAAGACCGGTTTCAAGTTTGGTTCACATTTCAGGGTCTATACAGCATTGCAGCAGAAGCATTCTTCATATCTCGTTCATGTTGTGCATCCGGAGTACATCTTCGCCATGAATGAACTCGCGAGGGCAGTGAGGCTGGCACAAGGCGTGAAGAAACGAATGATTTTTGCATGCGTACATGAAGATGGGGTAAAGTACATAGACATAGGGCGAAGGAGGCTATGATTGTTATTGTTGAATCTTTACTTTTTACTTCTTTACCTCGCTTTTAAACTTAAACCCGCAGAGGTAGAATAAAGAGCAGAATGGCTGCGGTTATCATCAGTAGTATCGCCAGAATCATCACCACTTTCAGTGCTCCCACATCGGTACCGAATACGATGGGTATCGGACCTATCATAATGACGCCACCGCCTCTCACTGTCGTCTCCCCTTCTCCTGCTCCTGACCTGCAGATAGTATGGTAAGCCATGCTGAGCATTCCTATAATGAGAAGCAGAACCCCTGCGAGCACCAGTATGAAGCCCAGAGTGATTATCTTCATGGTAATTAATATTTATACTCATTGATAATTTAAGAAGATGCCAGAATGGGCGATACATATTAAATGGGCGCAGCGATTGGGGATACCAGAAGAGATTTCGAGTTTTGTCAATTTTTTGAGTGATTTCCCGGAGAAGACGCAAGAGTTTATGGAGTTCTGTGAGCGCGAAGGGGGAGAAATAATTATGCGGCTGCTACGAGTTCACGATTTCAGCACAATTATGAAGATTCCGAAGTATCTTCAGGTGGTATTCGTGCGTCAAAAAGGGTCCGAATATGTAAAGGCATGGTATTTGCATTATCTTCTTGATTACATAAAGATGGCACCTGAGCTTAGCATAGAAGAGATAATAAAAAAGACTGAGGACAGATTTGGATCCTGTGAGGAGTTAGAGATCATAGGTAATTTCGTGATGGATAACGCGGAGGAGATATTACAGGATTGTAGAGTATAAGACCAGAAGAAGACCAGACCGAAGGATAAATAAATAAAAAACTTTTCTTTCAAAAAGAAAGCTTTACCAAAGAAATATTCATGTGTGTTCGGTTATGTAATCCATCTCTCCATCAGCCTCTCTCGTTTGACTTTTGTATCGCATCTCTGGCTGAGGTAAATGTTATATGAAGTGAGCATATCGGTTCGAGTTTCAGCCTCACACACTCGAGTACTTCTGTTAACAATCGGTCTGCTTGCTCGGTGAAGACTTTTGCCCAACGTAAATGCGTGTATCGGTTGACATTTCCCTTCAGCCTGCTAATGAAATAGCCGCCATAGCGGGCGATTCTGTCGAAGAAAAGGTACTTGAAGTATCCAAGATCGATAAGCAGGATGCAGCCCTTGAGCCAGGGTCCCAACCGAAGTATTTATCGCTATCGCCCAAAACACGACCGGATTGCTGTGCTTGAAACACAATCGCATGGAGCACGCACCTCTGAAGGAAATCAACCCAACTATCTTCGGTGTGAATCGTTCGTAAAAACTACTTATGCTCAGCTTTACCCCTGCTTTCTTCCTGTATTCCTGCTTCAGTCCCCGGATAGTGCTCAGAAAACGCACGCCAAATCCAAGCGTTAAGATTCATGTATCGTATCACCGTGTAAAATAGTCACTTTTATCGCTTAAACAGTTCCAATAGCTGGAATCACAATCTCTTATCCGAACACCTATGCATAGAATTTAGCTTGTTTATATTCGATAAAAAAGTGGACATAATAGGAACATTTATTTTGTACTGATTTAAAATTGTGAACAGAAATGAAGAAGATATTAACAACTATTATGTTACTGCTGCTGTTTTTATTCTCAGCGGTGATTACAACGGTAACTTCAACTTCAGAGAAAACACCAATCGAAGAGTTACAATTACAAAAGTTACAGCAGAGGATTAATAGTTCGGGTTTTCACTACAAAGTCGCAAAGAACTGGATAACTGGACTAACACCAGAAGAGCTATCGCAACTCACGGGATACCGACCGCCGAAGCCACCTGTAGGCGCTTTACCCCCAAATGTCAGTTTCCGTTCCTTCCGTACCATAGATGCAGGTGCAGTTCAAAGAAGTACATTGCGACTGACCACCGGAATGCCATCCGCCTATGACGCTATGGCACTTGGATATGTCACACCGGTAAAGAACCAGCACACATGTGGTAGCTGCTGGCTTTTCGCCGCTATTGCCGATATTGAATCAGACGTAGCAATCGCGGACTCCACTCAGAGTGACTTCTCAGAACAGGAAGCTGGAGACTGCAACATCTGGAATCGGTTTTGTAATGGTGGGAATTCACGCATAAGTACAAACTATCTCACAAAGAAGGGTGTGGGTAATGAATCCTGTCACCCCTATGTGGCACACGGAACAGCCTGCTACAACTGTTCTATCATCAAGAATGTAGATAACTGGAGGGTCATCACCGGTAGCAGTGGAGAGACGCAAATAGAAAAGATCAAAGCCGCAATATTGAACTATGGGCCAGTGTACTCAACCATGTACGCAGGTGATCCGGGATTTCATGCTTATGACAGCGGGGTCTATGAGTATTGGGGTACTGATGAGCCAAACCATGCGATACAGATAATAGGGTGGAATGATTCCTTGCCCCACTCAAAAGGTAGCGGTGCGTGGTTGATAAAGAATAGCTGGGGGACGGACTGGGGTGCTCATGGACCTTATCCCGGCTGTGCGTGGGTCGCCTATGGGGCTGCGAATATCGGGGACTACACCAGTGCTATCACATCCTGTAACGATGGCGGTATTCAGTTGTATTACCATGATGAATATGGGTGGATGGGCTACTGTTGTGGTATGGGGACGAACACGGCGTGGGGTGCAGTGCGTTTCATACCTGCTCAGAGTGGTCAATTGCGATCGGTTGATTTCTGGGCTGTTGATGATAATATGCAGTATGAAATCATGATATGCGATAATATAAGTGAGAGCTCACCGTATACATTCTCCAACCAACTTGGATACCAGAATGGGACAACAGAAGAGGTGGGTTACTATTCGGTCAGCTTGAGTACACCAATAACAGTGGTTAAGGGTGACGATTTTGTAGTCCAGATCAAATTCACCACTTCTGGATATAACTTTCCGATACCGATAGATTTCATCCCTCCCGGCGATGAATATTACAGTGACTGGGATGCAGGGGGTTCAGGGGAGAGCTATGTGAGTACTAATGGAGAAACATTCACGAAGCTCAGCATTGGTGGCTCACTCACCGATATCGGGATAAGGGCAAGGGTTAGTCCAGAAGAGTGCCTCGGTAACTGCTACAGCTCAACGAACTGCACAGGTAGCATAATAGCAACAAATGTACCCTGTTACGAGTGTATAAATGGTAATGGTGGTGCTGCAGGCGGTAAATCATGGCATAGATCTTCACATGGGCATGATTGGTGCTTCAATGATTGCCCTGCATGCTGTGATGGTACTGATAACGATGGCGACAGCCATATTGATTACCCGGCTGATGAAGGATGTGCATGCTGTTATGATTACACCGAGACAGAGGATACCGCGGTGCCATGCATCCCGGAACTCCCCTCGTTTTTGCTGCTCTCCATCGGTTTGCTGCTGCTTATGTTTATGTTTATGGGCTATCTATATCAACATCTACATCAATATCGAAGAGATGGTTAATAATGAACTACAAGCTTCTACTTCTTCTCTTAGCTATCGGTATCGGCATCGGTATTTTATATCTCAACGTCATGACCTGGCTGGTAAATAACTGGCTGAACAATCCTTTTTACTCTCATGGGTTCTTAATTCCCGTTATTGCTGCGCTCATCGCGTGGAAGAATCTCAGCAGCTCAGGGGTGATAGAGAGGCAGCCTTATAAACCCGGATTTGGCATACTCTCACTTGGGCTCGCTCTCCTCGTTCTCGGATACTTCAAAGATATACCCTCTTTAAGCGCTCTATCGTTCTTATTCACTATAAGCGGGCTAATCCTGTATCTGTACGGCAGAGCGGTTATGCGTTCCCTTATCTTCCCTGTCGCGTTTCTCATCTTCGCTATCCCTCCTCCTGGCGTATTGCTTGATAAGATCGCTTTGCTGATGCAGACCATCGCAGTTACGTATTCGACGTTGATAATCATGCAGCTTGGCGTCCCGGTTGAGCGAATTGGAGCAGAGATACACCTGAGAAATAGCACCCTGATCGTGGGTCTGCCTTGCAGTGGTATGAATTCGGTGATTGCTCTGCTGGCATTATCTGTACTCTTCGTCTATCTACTCAGATGCAAGTGGTATAAAAAGGTCACGCTCGTCTTCGCTGCTATCTTCTTTGCCATCTTTGCAAACATCCTCAGAATCGTATTTCTAATCTTGATTGCGAACAGTTATGATGAAGCAACCGCAACCGGTTTCTTCCACACGCTCTTCAGCCCTCTTCTCTTCATCATCGCTTTTTTATTCTTAATCCTCTTCAGTATAGTAATTGGATGTAGAATAAGGGGTTAAGGGGATAGGATGAGGAGATTCAGCGAAGAATACTGCAGGGTTATAGGTGTACTATTGCTCACTTTTGTAATTATAATACTCTTCTCAACGCCATCTATGATCCTTGCTAAATCGGTCACCACGATAGGTGCAGAGCTCTCGCATGGTGCATCAGGAGAGACGTTTGTGAGAGCGAAGCTGGATTTCGGCAGCAACGAGCATATGCGTGCATTCCCGCGTAAGATAGGCAACTGGCGGGACAGGGAGTACAGTGCGGCAACGAGACTTGCTAAGGTACTGCATGCCGATGTGTTGCTCATGCGTGCGTATTCGAATCCAAAATATTATCAGCCTGTATTCTTCCTCATTGTGCAGTCAAATAATCGCTCAAGTTTCCATTCTCCGATTGTATGCTATCCTGCACTGGGTTATAAGATAGAGGAAACGGGCAGGGTGGAGATACCGGTACGTAACAGGAGCTTGGTGGAAGAGCCGTTCTATACAAAGCCCATGAATAAAACTCGTATAGTATCCAGCAGGATGATAACAGCAAAGAAACTCATCGTCAGGAAGGAATCACCACGTGGTGACGTAACGGAACGAAGGGTAGTGCTATATTTCTATGTGAAGGAGAAGCCGTTATCAAATAAGATCACAATGGTGCGGGTATCAGCATTGGCACCGATTCAAGGCTCATACAATGGCACTCTGAACATGACCAGGGAGTTTATGGGCGAGACTATACCCTACATGTTTGAGCTCCAGAAGGAGGAATCGCCGATCTTTTTCACTCTCTTCTCTTCTTGCTCCGGTAAAGTGGCTATTGTACTCATTCTACTACTGCCTATCCTGGTTATTTTCTATCCCAGCATCCATAACGGTCTATTGAAATCGAAGCTCAGAAATAGAAAGGTGCCACCATGAATAATATGATATTGATGAGCCCATGTGAGAGGCTTATACCATATAAAGAACCTGTCTTCTCCCGCACGAATGAGAATATAAAGCCAGCAAAGAATGCGAGCAAGCAGTCAAGAGGGGTGAGATTCCCTGCGTGCAGGACGCCAAAGATGGTCGAGATGAAGAGAATCCCATGCCATCTGCCCATCACCCGCATTGTATTGAACTGAATCAATCCCCTGAATACTATCTCCTCTAAGAAACCCGTGCAGATGATGAATATCAATGATGCCACAATGATATCAGGGATTCGCAAGTTCAGTGCAAGTGGACTGGGCTTCAAAATCTGATATTCTATTAATCCAAATGGTAGACCAAGGAGTATGACGCCAGCTTCAAGCGATAGATGGGAAGTGGGCATACGAAGCCCCAAGCTCGCGGGATGGAGCCCCTGCAACCATATACATGTGAATACCGCGATGAACACGGGTATGGAGAGAAGGATAAACCAGAACATACGGCTGAATTGTACAATCGGCATAGATAAGCTGAGTACGCGGATAAGGGGTGCAAGAGTGAGGGATATGAGGAATTGAGAGAAGACTCTGCTGTATTCCAGGGATGCATATATAAGCAGGAGGAAGATGATGCCGACATGAAAGACAATGCCCAGTTTTTGATTGTAATTTGTTAATAACTCCGCCGAGGTGATTAGAATAAGATAAACTGTACATATAGCATACAGGTTACTCTTGACCATGATTCTGATTCCCCTTCTTCCCCGCGAGCGCCGGAACGGTAACATCATCTCAATTAATACCCGTCTCAAGTTGATAAATGGCTTTTTCTTTTTTGTTTTTGCCTCATCTAAGGAAAAGTTCTTATGTCAATCGAAAAGTTTATATAATCCCTCAGTTTTAACACTGAATATGCACATGCAATTAATAAGAAAGGAGGAGGAAGTGAGCGGATGATAAGTACGATAACAACGACCACTACAACGACAGCAGCAACAATAAGTCAAGCGACGGTTTTCGGCGCTATTTCCGTGGCTGTTTTAATCTCGCTGCTTATAGTGAAGGAATTATTGAATGCAAGCGCAAACGAGCGGGCTATGTTTCTCGGGAAGATCGTTTCAGTTGCAGTTTATCCGCTTCTATTCACTTTCTTGACTATTATAGTCATGAAAGTATTAGAAGTGATATAGTGTGAAGAAGATAGTGGTCTGGCCGGTTAATTTAGCGGCGGGGAGAACGAGAGGGAAAGGCAGGATTGTACCAGTTAGGCTTGGATTGAAATCGCCGAAGCTGGAGGAGATAGAAGAGGCAGCGCGGGCGCTCAATCTTGAGCCGATAGTAGAGGCGGACAAGGCATACCCAAAGACACACTGGAATAAAAGTGGGCGGGTATTGGTGAATAAAGTAGGACGAAAAGGGGCAATTATAAGGGAGCTTGCAGAGGGGATAAAAGAACTGCGAGTACAGAAGGCAAAGAAAGCAAAGCATAGGGAATGAGTATAATAGATGTTCGATCTTCACACCCATTCTATCTTCAGTGACGGTGAGCTAATACCGAGCGAACTGGTAAGAAGAGCGGTGTTTAATGGTTATGAAGCGATTGCAATCACAGACCACGTGGATTTTACGAATATGGAGTATGTACTCCATGGATTAAAGAAGCTGGAATTGCAGAATAACTGCGATATAGAAGTGATAATAGGTGTTGAGATAACCCATGTACCAGCGGTTAAGATAGAGAATGCGGTAAAGAGGGCGCGGGATCTTGGTGCGGAACTGGTGGTTGTGCATGGAGAAACACTGGTGGAGCCAGTAGAGGGCGGTACGAACAGAGTGGCAGTGAGTAACCCTTCGGTGGACATACTTGCACATCCGGGTCTTATAAGTGAGACTGATGTGGAACTTGCGAAGGAGAACGATGTCTATCTTGAAATCACATCAAGGCAGGGACATTGCCTGGCTAACGGGCACGTAGCACGCGTATGTAGTGATTTAAATGCGAAGATGCTGCTCAACTCCGATTTGCATGCCCCTGAGGATTTCCTCAATGAAGATTTCGCACAGAAGATACTCGCAGGTGCGGGATTGAATCAAGAGTCTGCGGCGAGCGTGTTGCGGGTATACCCACGTGAATTGGTGAACAGGGTGCTTGAAGGTTATAGATGAGGATGAATTGAATTAGCAGCTTCTATAAAGCGCTTCACTCTATCTTCATCTTTTATCCTCAGCTCGCGTTCAACACCGCTGGAGACGTCCACTGCATACGGTTTGACCATAGCTATAGCATCAGCGACGTTATCGGGGTTCAAACCACCAGCCAGTATCACGGGCTTATTCAATTGCTCCACAATTGCTCTGCTTATGCTCCAATCATGCTTCTTCCCAGTCCCACCAATCTGGCTGCCACCGTCTGAAGCGGTATCAAGCAGTATTGCATCCACAACGTTCTCATAAGCTATAGCATGTTCCAGACATTCTCGCTTATCATTATTACTACCACTGCCCACACCAATCTTCTTTATTATCGTTATCCTTTTCTTCACCATTTTGCGTATCTCAGCAACGAGCTCTACCGGTTCCGCTCCGTGTAACTGGACACAATCGGCACCGGTGGCTTCTATCAATTCTATTCGCTCGGCTACCGCTTCCTCACTCATTCCATCCAGTGTGACAACCACGACCTTCGAGACGAAAGGGGGCAAAGACCTGAATATAATCTTCGCTTCGTCCAAACTTATATAACGTGTGGTATTCGCGACATTTATAACACCGATAGCATCGGCACCCGCTCGTGCCGCCATCACTGCATCTTCTACTCGCGTATTACCACAGATCTTTATCCTTGTTCTTATCATTTCAAATAGAGGATAGAATAATTCTCTTCTCATCCCGCCGCTTCCCTCTCTCGCTTCGCCATTCTCTCACAAGTTCGTTCAGCATGCGTGCATCAATAAATGCGAAATCACCTCTTACCATAACTGGGATATCATTGGTGGAGAATGTCGGGATGCCAAACTCAAAGAACTTTTCAACAGCAAAATGTGACATCTCCTTACCATATATGACAACAGACACACCCTTCCTCGCCAGTAATTCCGCTGTGTTCGCACCACCGCCACTGCCATTCTCCAGATATACTACTTCGCCTCGCTTAAATCCGTATCTCTTATCCACCTCCTGAATCACATCGCGATTGAATGATTTTATCACTTTTATTCTCTCCCCGTTATTTATTTCCTTACCCCATTTCAGTTCTTCTATGATCCTTCGCAATTCCTCGTTCTCAGCCTCTTTAGCTCTTATCTCATCCTTCAACCTCTTTATCTCCTTATCCCTCCTCTTTATCTCTTCGGTCTCTTCTAACTCCCTGTGACTCATTGACCTGATGGTCTCCATGCGTGTACGCAAGCCCTGAATTTCATGCTCTTTCGCCTCGAGTTCAGATCTCAGAGCTGCATTATACTCCCTCATCGCTTCTATCTCACGCTCTCTGGCTTTGATAACCCCGCGCAATCGTAGGATCTCACTATTTGTGCTATTGATCCTGTTCTCATCTTCATCTCCTCTCTCGCCACAGACATCATGCTCACCTACCTCTTCTGAGTCTGAATGAACCAGACTATTAATTGCAGCACTGATAGAGACGCCTTTTATTACCAGTGCCTTCACTTCTTCCACATCCACATCCGGGGGTGTCTTTTTCCGTACCTGAGCGAACTTCTTCTTGTATCGCTTGAAGGCATAGAGGCAGGCAGCTAAGGCATCTCTCTCATGCACATTCCTGTACTCGTAACCTTCGCCCTTTGTCAGCGCTATCTTCTCCTCTGTTGATAGTGATTCACTCAACTCATGGATATGCGATGAGAAGACCTTGCTTATCTTCTTCACCATTGATGGTGTCGGAGTAACATCAGAAGCCACTATCAGGGGTGTACCATAGGATATTATCCGCCTTATTGCATCAGAGATGGAATAGTTCTTCGAGCTGAAGACTTCTATTGGCTTCCCTTCAAGGTCGAGCATGGCAAGCCCGAGCGTAGTACCGGGATCTATGCCAACGATGGTATATCTATGTCTATGTCTCGATGCCATCCATTTATTTATAGCTCCTCTTTTTTAAAAAAGACCTGGTGATGTGTATGAAAATCGGAGTGATAGCAGATACACATGATAATTTAGGTGCGATAAGCGAAGCGGTGGAGATATTCAATCGCGAGGGTGTGGAGATGGTGATTCATGCCGGTGATTTCGTTGCTCCATTCACAGAGAAGCCACTCAGGGCACTAAAGGCACCCCTAATAGGGGTGTTTGGCAATAATGACGGCGATAAGCTACTATTGAGCAGGAAGTATCACGAGAAAGGGGTTGGGGAGCTTTATGAGGACCCTTACAAGCTGGAAATTGCGAAGAAGCAGGTAATTGTGACGCATAAGCCGGGATTAGTGCCAGCACTGGCTGCTTATTATGATGTGGTGATATATGGTCACACGCATAAAGGGGTGATAGAGCAGGAGGGCAATACGCTTGTTGTAAATCCAGGGGAATGCTGTGGCTACCTGACAGGTAAGAGAACAGTAGCGATACTGGACCTGGCGAGATGGGAAGCGGAGATGCTGGATTTTTGAGCAGTACAAGTGATAGAATAAAGATGGAATGGGATGGGATATGGCAGGATGAGAAAAATAGCAAATTATTTATATTGTGAATGACAAGGCATGTAAAAAGGAAGAATAAAAAGGAGGTATCCGAATGGGGACGTTATATGAGGACTTAGTTGATTACGGTGGGGAGGTCTTTGGCAAGGAGCATATAGAGACGCTCAAGGAGTGCGTTCAGTGTGGCAAGTGCACAGGCGGGTGTCCATCGGGGAGAAATACAGCGTTAAGGACGCGGAAGTTAATGCAGATGGCTCTATTGGACATGAGGGAGGAAATTTTTAACGCTCCTGAGCTATGGTACTGCACAACCTGTTTCACCTGTTATGAGCGATGTCCTAAAGGTGTGAAGACAACGGATATAATAAGGACGATAAGGAACTTAGCGGCGAAAGAGGGACATATGTCTGTTCCACACAGAATGATAGGTGTGTATGTATTGAAGACGGGTCATGCAGTGCCGATAGGACCTGACCAGATGAAGCTGAGAGAGAAGGTAGGTCTTGACTCGCAGCCACCGACGACGCAGAAATACCCGGAATATCTGAAAGAGGTGCAGGAGATATTCAGAACTACGGGTTACGATGCGATGATAGATTTCGATTGGGAGACGATGAATTTAAGAGGAATGGCAAAGGGAGGTAAGAAGTAAGATGAGTGAGAATGGGAATGCATATGCCTATTTCTTGGGCTGTATCACGCCGAATAGGTATCCGGGGATAGAAGCAGCGACGAAGAAGATATTCAAGGAATTCGGAATAGAAACGAAGGAGATGGTAGGTGCTTCTTGCTGTCCAGCGCCGG
>Ga0190335_1000089_pt1 | contig 15398 bp, 15 predicted proteins | sample 48720489_MG_FD_161675 | JGI IMG/M metagenome (GOLD analysis project Ga0190335, IMG submission 161675) | Hydrothermal vent sediment bacterial communities from Southern Trench, Guaymas Basin, Mexico - 4872-04-8-9_MG | ecosystem: Environmental > Aquatic > Marine > Hydrothermal vents > Sediment ... | reverse complement strand
ATGTCTATAGTTTCAGGAACTATTTATGAAGTGAATGTTAGTTTAAGTAAAGGTTATTATAATATATCTTCTTTTGCTAATGACACAGCAGGAAACCAAAACAACACGGCAAATCAATCCATAACCGTTTCGGATTTGGATTTGTCTTCTTACTTTACAGTTTCTGACTACAAATGGGACACTTACGAAGATATAATTGCTAATTCAACCATAAACAAAGTAAAATGGATAAATGATACAGGAACACCTCTTTCTTACAAGTTAAATGTTTTAGGATACTATGTAAATGGAGATTCCTGCGAAGTTAATGATGTTTCTTATTTAGTTTCAGGAGGAATTTGCAATTATACCCACACCGTAAATAAAAATTCAGTTTATCCAGATTTGGAGTTTTATGATTCTAGTTATGGAAATGGAACACCTGTAACTCAAACTCTAGGAAATGAACAAACACCTACTGGAAAATGGTATCGAAATGTAACACTAACTTACTATCTTCCCAATGGTTCAACAGCACCACAAGGAACATTTACAAATGCAACAACTTTGACATTATGTTTAAATTCAATAATAACTTCAGGAGAATATATTAAGTATTATAATGGAACAGATTTTGTGAATATAACTCCTTCAGTTTATGGTTCGTGGGAAAAGAAAACAGTAAATTCAAATATATTTTATGTGCTAGAAGATGATTTATGCAATGGAGATGGAATAAGAGATTTTAAAGTAAAAGTAGAGTCAAATTTGTTTTCACAGTATAAATTTGAATTTGGCGGGATAGTTAATACAAATCCTTCAATTAATGCAGTAACGCTCAATATATCTAATCTTGGATATAATAACGAAGTGATTTTACAAGTTGGAATTACAGATGGAAATGGTCTTTCAGACAGGAAATGTGTATGGATAGATGATTATTTTAATTGTTCTTTTGGGGAACTTAATCCTGTGGTAGTAAACATAACCAATAATCTTAGTTATTTTGGGACTATATACGCAAACGATAGTCAAAATAACATAGATAGTTATGATATAAATTACTCATTCACAAATAATTCTTATTTTCACAATTCTTCAACTTCAAAAAATCTTAGTTACCAAGAAATTTATAAAAGCGATAATTTAAAAAACAATGCAGGCAATTCTTTAAAATATTTTATAAGCCATGCAAATAACTATTTAGGAACTTTGATTTCTGGGGGAAATTTTTCTGGAGAACTTTCTTCAAATTCAAATATTACTCTAACTTCAAATTGGTATGGAGATTGGCTCTCTGAAACAATTAAACAATACACAACTAACACAACAGAGGCAGGAGGAAATGCTTGGATTAAAAGAGACATAAATAACACAATAGATATTAACTTCACAAACATACAAAACATAGACAGAGAAGGTTGGACTTGCACAAAACAAATAATTAATATTTCAGCAAATCAGTTCATAGAGAATGCAACAATATGCAACAAAACCAATGTAATAACAAAACAACAATCAGACAACACAATTTACAACGATACGGTAATTGTTGATAGTTATGTTAATGCTTATTATTTTGTTAATGGTTCAAATACAGACACAATAAATTATTCTAACATATTGGTTCAAACAACTATACCAGATTGGGCAATAAACACAAGTCCTTATATATTTTCAATAAATCTAAACTCTGGAAAGACATATAACTTAACAGTAAATATAACAGGAAAACCAACTATAGAAACGGAATATACTTTTACAAAAACTCAAGTAGGAGGAGGAGAGAAAAACATATACTTAGGAACAGTTAAAGTTTATGATTCTGCGGTTTCAGAAAAAGAAATATGGTATTATATTCCAAAATCAAGATTATTGAACTATGATGGGGGGGTTTCTAAACTATACATAGTTGATGATAGAACAAGTGGATTTTCCGTCCAAGATACAAACACTTCTGTAATTTTCAAAATTCCAACAACTTTTGGCTCATCTAGTTTAGAGTCAGGAAATCATACTTTCAAAATAACTTATTGGACTTCAGGACAATTACCTGGTGGAGGAGGAGGTGTTCCAACAACTACAGAATATCTTAAAGTAGAGCCAGAGATAATTCATTTAAACATAACACAACCAGGAAATTACACAATCAAATTAAACATTACTTGGTCTGGACCAACAACAACAGCAAAATTTGATTATTCTGACGAATTAATACCTTATATAATATATCCAAAAAAATTTGAGAATATTGAGTTAAAAAATACTACAACAATAAATATAACTTTTTATATAAATGACACAGATTTGGCACAGCAGATAACTTTAATAAAAAAAATTTCAGGAAAAATCTCCATAAAAGTTACGCATATGGGAGCAATTTATATAAGGTATATTCCTGTTGATATTTCAATATACAAAGGAGTTCCACCAACAGTTACTTCTGTTTGCGGAAATGGTGTCTGCGAGCCTGGAGAGAATTGGTTAAATTGTCCTGAAGATTGCGGAGGAGAAAGAATAATTAAAGGATTAATTATTTTGGTTATTTCTGGTGTTATAATTATGATTGTGACAAAAGTTTAGTTTTGATTTATAATATCTGAAATTACTTCATTAATGTTTCTCTTTTTCTTCTCTAACTTCAATAAAAATAACTTTCTGTGCACATCTTCATCAACATAAATAGCCTTCCTTCTCATAATTTTTTATAGCAAATATTATATTTATTTATATTATTAAAATATTTTTTTATTATATTTATGCTATCAAGAAAAAAAATCTTGGCAATTTCATTAATCATTTTAGTAACTTTTATTATAAGTATTTTATATATTTATATTAATTATAATAATTATAATATTATGGAGAAAAATATGAAAGAAAAAAACTTGGTTCAGACGACTATTGATAAATGCGAAAAATTTTGCAATTTAGTTGGAGAAGGATATGGCAAAGTGGTGTATTCTTTAAGTTATGGAGATTATATTTGTTTATGCAAACACAAAGATTTTATAAATATAAACAACACAACCTATATCATTACAAGATTATTAGATTATGGGGTGGTTAAGAATGTTACGAAATAAATTGTTTTTGGTTTTAGTATTGTTTGCAGTAAGTCCTGTTTTTGCAAGTTCTTTTTCTGTAAGCCCTAATTACATAGTAGATACAATAAATCTTTCAGAAAGAACGCATTTGACAAAAACAATAACTATAACCAATTTATTGAATGACACCAATATTACGGTAAATCTGGAAGTTCAATCGGATTATATTGAAGTAACTATGGAGCATGTGGATATAATGGCTGGTGAATCTGCTCCCGTAACTATTATAATATCTTCAACAGAAGAAAGATTGATAAATTCAAAAATAACAGTAAGCAGAGGTTCTGAAAGCATAGATATTCCTGTTATTGTTTCTGTAGAAAAACCAAAAGAAGAAGAAAAAAATGCTCAAATATCTGTATTTCCAGCGGGAATAACAACTTCATTAGTTCAAGGAACTACAAGAGACGAGGTCATACAAGTTCAGAATGTGGGTGATAAAGATTTGGACTTAACCGCAACCATTTCAGGAGGAATTACATTAGCCGATGGAACAACCTGTCCAGCATATTTAAAGGAATTTAGTGCGGGAGTATTAAAACCAGGAGAAAAAAGAACAATGACTTTAGGACTTATTGGAAAAGTAGAACCAGGAACTTATACCAACAAAGTTTTATTACAATATGCCCCAGGAGAAGTAATACAGATTCCAATTCAATTAACAATATTAAGTGCCCCCACTCCAACAGAAAACAAAACTTTGAATATAATTACATATCCAAAAGATAATTACAAAGTTGGAGATGTTTTGTATATTTCAACAGTAGATAATAAAGGAAATCCTGTTATAGCCAGCATTTCTGTTGTTCAAAATGACAATTATGGAAATAAAATAAAAGAATTTAAATATACAATACCATTTAAATTAGAACCAGGAGCATATACAATTACAGCAGAAGCAGAAGGTTATAACAAAGTTGAAAAAATTATAGAATTGGAAGAATTAAATTCAGAATTGGTAATAACTCCAGACAATCCGACCACAGCAGATACAATTACAATAATTTACCAAACACCTGGAGGAAAATTAATAGAAGGTGCAACTATAATGGTTGATAATACGACTTACGATAATTCTCAAATTTCTGTTTCTCTGCCAAAAGGAACGCATAATATAAAAGCAAGTGCTCCTGGATACAAAGAACAAAGCAAATCAATAACCGTGCAATTAAAATTAGAAATTATATTACCAAAACCATTGTTAGAAAGCGGTGAGCAGGAGATTATAGAATTTAACAAAAATGTTAGTTTTGAAATAAAAAGAGTTGAAGGAACAGAAGAAGTAGCAGTTGATTACGGCAGAGGAGATAAAATTGCTTTTAAAGAAGAAAAACCAGGAACTTACAAAATATATGCTGATAATCAACTAATGGGTTCAATTACAGTAGAAAAAAAAGGTATAGAGTTAGGCGTAATATATGATTATTGGTGGGTTATTGCAGGTGTAATTGCTTTTATATTAATTTACTTTTTCACAGGAAAAAAGCCAATAAAAAAGAAGAAAGAATATTTGATAAAAGATGTTAGACAGGCGAGAGGGGCTTTAGCACCCGAAAAAATTAAAGAAGAAGAATAATATGGTAAATATATTTCCTAGAAGAATTCCTATAAGGGATGAGATTTTAGAAAAAGTAAAAAAATATTTGGAGAGAGACCCCACTCTTGCCAAAGAATTCTCAAGAGAAATGGGAAAATTAGAAGAAAGATTAGCAATTCAAGATGTATTATTGTCAAGATTGAAAACAAAAATAGATAGATTTGAAGATGTGCAAAAAAAGTATAAAAAGGGCTTAGAAATAGAATTATCAAAAAAAAGGATTGAAAAAAGCCAAGTATTTAATTTGTTTTTTAAAAAACCATATAAATTGAAAATTTTATCCACATTCCTTAATGAAAACAAGCCATTTTATATGACAGAAATCGGAAAAGACAAGAATGGAAGACCAATTGTAAATCACGAAATTTATCCTTTTTTTTCAGGAATAAGATTTGAGAAAGAGGAAGGAGGCGAATGGATTTTATATTTTTTATTATCTCAAACACCCAAATCAAAAGAAGCAAGAATATCGCCACCTATTTGTTATTTGGATAGTTTGGAAGGATTTACGCCAATAAGAGCCCATTTATTAGATATGGGTGTAATGGGTTTGGATATAAGATTAGACGGCAAACCAACACCTCCATTTGTAATATACAGACCAGACATATCTCTTGAATCATTTAAAAAGAAGGATAAGCAAGTAATAAAGGCAAGATTAGAGGTATTTAATAAAGCAAGCGATAAGGAAAAAGTTAAAATACTTTTATCTGTATATGAGCAGATGGTTAAAACAAGAACAAAATACGAAGATTTACAAGAAAAATATGATGCAGTATGTCAGGATTTAGCAGAAATAAGAAGTTTGGCAAAATCATTGGTAAAGAGAGGAGAAATAAAAAATGCATTATTTGAGAAATTATTGGACGAGGCGGGAAGGGCTGATTATGAAGCAATTAAAGCAAGAACCACAATAGCAAGTCAAACATATACAAATATGGCTTTGAGGGAGATGTTGGAAAGATTGGCAGAGAAATTTGAAGAAATAAAAAGAATTTCAGTTCAGGAAACAAAATCACCAACAGAATATTTTGATAAGGCACTTACTGTAATGGCTTCAGAAATAGAAAAATTGAAAAAAGAGGAAGAAACAGAAGAAAGAAAATGAAAATACATTTAGAGAATGTGGAAGAATTAAAAAATTATATGTATTTGCCAGAGGACATAACAAAATATATAACCAGATTAATAAAAATAGAGATTAAACTGCAAACTTATGAAGAAAAATTAAGAGTTAATGTTAAGGATGATATATTGGGCAGAGAAATTATTGATTTGTGCAGGTCTTGTTTATTAGATACATTAATCTGGGCAAGATTAACATTACCGCCAAAAAAATTTAATGATTATAAAGACAGAGTTGATAAAATTGTTAATGAAATAGACAAGGCTATTGCTAAAACAATAGGAATGGATATGCCTTTGCATATATATACAATTACGGCTTTGAATATATTAGACGCTTTTAAATATGCTAAAATGAAAGTTTATCCTATGCTGATTAGAGAAATAATTAATAATTTAGATACAAGTTTAGTTAGAAGGGAGAAAGAAGAAGAAGAAGGTTTGAAAATAAGAAGAAGGTTTTAATTTCCCAACCCACAGTTGAACAACCCGTCTGGCTAACTACCCTCTTTTTGTAGAGCCATCGCCTTGAGCCAGAATCCCAAGCGATGCAGGTAGGAACTGGGTAGGGTTTAATGAATGTGGGTTGGGGATTATTATAAATAAATAATTTTTGTATTTATATTATGCTACCGATGAAAAAAAAGGATGAAAAAATTATCAAAAGTTGCGTTAAAGTAAGAGCAGATAATTTGATAGAATTACCGCAGACTCTTCAGGAAAGATGCCAACCAGGAGATATTGTATGCATAGCCAGTAAAATTGATGAAACCAACCCACTGCGGGGAACTCTAAGAGCATGGATAAAAATGACAGACGGAGGCAAGGATATAGAAGGAAAGAGGATATTAGAATGGATAGAAGGAGAAGGCGATGAAGAATTACAAAAAGACCTAATAAGACATTTCAAAAAATCATAAATATTTTAATTTTTTTTCTAATTTTTTAGTTGGTAAAAACAAATTTCTTAATAAGTGTAAATAATGATTTTTTGTTAAGAAAGAAGTAAAATAACACCTATTTTTAACATCATAAATAGAGGGTTCTGCCATTAAATTTGGATTATAAAATATCCCCAATCTTGTATCTACAGACATGGGGTCTATTACTTCAACATTTCTACCTTTTAATAAATTAAAAATAATTGTTTCAGTAACTTCTTTGCACCAGGGACACCAGGGACTTATAAAAATCTTTACCATAATTATATAAAAATATATATTTATGTTAAAAACAATTTTGGATGGATTTTCCGATTCAATACCAATAAAAACTACAGAAAATATAAAACTAATAAAAGATACTCTTGTATATCTATTAGTATGCGATAAATTAAATGTATTTGTTATAGCACCTCCTTCAGTAGGAGCAAAATCAAGCATGTCAAGATTTTTTACAGATATTATACCAGATAGATTTTTTTTAATATCAGGCACAGGTTCAATAACAAAAGCGGGAGTAAGAGACAGGATAATAGAAATTGGAAAAAGAAAAGGATTATTATTTTTTGATGAAATGCATAATGCACCTCCAGATATAAAAAAATTATTGTATGATTTATTACAATTCCATAGAGTTCAAACAATAAAAAAAATGGGATTTAAGACCATTACTTCAGATGTTCAAGTGTATTGCAATATATTGGCTACCGCAAATCCGATAGATAGTTATTGGACAATGTATGGAGATATAGATAAAATGAAAGAACAAATACCCTTAGATTCTGTAATAATGAGGAGATTTCATTTAATCATTCCTGTTGAGGACTACAGCACAAAAGAATTTAGAGATATATGTTCTGATGTTGGGAAAAATATAAATGTAGAAGAATTAATATATAAAATAGAAACTTTTATAAAAACTTCTAAAGATATAGAAGTAATACAAGACAATATTCCGAAATATGTTGTAGATTATCTGACAAGACTTAAAGAGAATGACGATTATCTTCTATTTCCAGTTACTCCAGAATTGAAAGTTGCTATAACCGAGTTAGCAAAAGGAACAGCGAGATTAAGCACTTTGTTAAATCCAAAAAAATATAAAGAATATATGGAAAAAGGAATTAAAATGAATGAGGAGCATTGGAAATTTGCAGTAAATTTTTTTAATAGAACTTTAGAACAATATATGCCTAAAAATATATTTAATAAATACTTTAAAATATAATTATGGGAGGAAAAGAAATTAAGGTTGAAATAAATAATCAAGAAGTTTTTAGAGGCAGGTTAGATTTAAATAAACTTCAGAAACTTCAGGATTATGAGGACTTAGAAGTCGGGAAATGTATGACGGAAGGTGTTAAACTTGAAAATCAAGAAATTCTCAAAGTAAAATGTTGTAGAACAGGTGAAAAAAAATTCAATTGGACTGTAGAAGGAATGAATGAAAAAGGAGAAAAAGAATCCACACTTTATGAAATAGAAAAATGATAAGTAAATTAAGCAGATTGATTGAAAATATAACAGATAAAATAAAATTAATGTTTGAGAAGAAACCAGAAATAAAACCAGCAATAACTATGTTGGATGTTGTTTATACACCAGAAGCAGAGGATTTAAATATAGGTGGAGAGAATGCTTGCAGAATAGTAATAAGAGATAAAAGCGGGCATATTTTAGAGGAATATCCTTTTTCTTGGCATTTGTTGGAATTATTTGAAAATAGAGGATTTATAATAGACGAAGAATTATGGGAAGCACACCCCTCTGTTAGACCTTCCGAATTTGTAGAAATGAGAGGAATGAGTTTTGATTGATAGTTAACTTAATATTTTTTTCAACAACCTGCAACCTCCTTCTCCAAAACAAATATCATATTCTTTTTTAAGAGGGCAACTATTCCAAAAAGGGCAGTTAATAACTACAGGAATCCTATCACCAAAAAACACTAAAAAAGTTCCATTATCAGTTAATTTAAAAACATTTCCTCCAGACAATCGTATAATATTGTTATATCTCAACACAATATGCAATTCTTCCATTTTTTTAACAATCTGATAAATACTGCTAAAACTTTTGTTTAATTTTTTTGATAAGGCATATCTTGACATTGGTTTATCTAAAACATTTATAATTCTTAGAATCAAATCCACATCTACCATAATTACATATTTTGTAATATATTTTAAAAAGATTATTTCTAATTAACAATATGGCAGAAGGATATAAATCTGGTGTGTTGGATAGTCCGATTTCAACGATGGGACATGTAAAGATGACAGCATTTGACAGCAGACCTTTCTACAAACCATCAATTAACAAAATTGTAATCAGAACTAAAGGGGTTCTGAGAAGAAGTAAAGCGGTTGTTGATAGAAATGAAAGAGTTGCTTCTGCAAAACCTGCAAAGGCTTGCAAAGGCAAACCAATGGCTGAATTTAGGAAATGCTTAAGAGAAGAAATGAAGAAAATTTAATCTTTGTTTTTTCTTTTTTTTACATTATGGAAGGAGTGGATTTGTTGAGGGTAAAAAGCATATCGATAGAAAATAGAGTAAGTGGTATATCTACAAAGAGTTGTATAACAATATATGATGATACAGGAGGTGAAGCAAAGTTGTGTTATCCAGATATAAGAAAATTGATAATAGAAAAGCCTAAAAAAGTGCAAACACTTAAATTAAGAGAAGGAGTGAATGTAGTCTTTGATGGAGTAAAAAGATGTGATATTGAGGGAACAACAATTAAATGTCCACCAGAAGCCGAGATAAGTTGGGACTAAATTTTTTTAATTTTTATTTTTCTTTTCATTAATTCAAGAGCCCTATTATTATCAATTCTTCTATATTCAACAACACCTTCCAAATTTTCAGGATTTGTTAAACAAATACCATCATAATTAACAAACAAATCTTCGAAGAAAACCAAATCTGCGGCATAATACCTTCTCAAATAATCATCATTTTCAAATCTAACATAGTATTTTATAGGAGATTCTAAAATACTATCCACAATTTTTCTTAATTTAAAATATTTAGAACCTTCTTCAGTATCAATAAATAATATAAATCTATACAATAACCTGTAAACATCTCTCATATCTTCAATAGCCCAGGTATTTCTAAAAGTCATTGCTGGCGTCGTGGTTGCTAAAGCATCTAAATTTCCCTTTATATATCTGGCAACCACATAACCAGGATATTCATATTTTCTCGTATCCTCTGTAACCAATACAATTACATAAGCAGGCAAATATTCATATCCGCTAATATAATATTCTGATTTTTTCAATTCATAATCAAAATATCCCAAATCTATTTTTGTTTTTAAAGCAACAACCCATTTGAATTTGCAACCAAATACTTTATTAATCTTTTCTCTTAACTTATCTATTGTGCCAATATCCGCTGTTTTTAGCATACCATATTCATTTAACTTATTAATCAGTTCTTCTAATTCGTCTGGTAAATTAAATTCAGGAATTTCATAACTTGGCTGAATAAAAAAACTAGTAAATTCATACAAAGATTTTTCTAATCTATTTAATCTATCTAATACGGGGCTTATATCTAATGGTTTTATTTTTTCTTCAATTTTTGATAACTTTAATTTTATATAATCCAATTCATCTTTAATTATATTAACATCTTCCAAACTTTTTGCTTTTTTTAATTCTTTTTCCAACATTGCAATTTCTTTTTCTTTCTCTTTTAGTTCTTCAAATTCAGGTTGAAATTGTTCTTGATGAAATACCTGTATCAAATTTATTAATTCTTTTTTAATCTCTTTATAACTCAAATTAAAATCCACTTCATCTAACAATTCTAAAGCAGATACTCTTGGGTCAGAAAATCCAATTTCTTCAAGCGAAGAATATACCCAATTGTATAAATTTTCTAAAGAATTACCAGCACCGTATAATTTTATATATTTGGGTTTTTTTCTTTTGTATATATCTTCCAAAACTTTTTTGGTTTCAATATCCATAATTATCTAAAATTTTTTTCAATTAAAAGCAAGAAATAATCTTTTAAAATAGAAAATTTAGCATTATTAATGACTTTTATTGCTTCTTCTTTAATCTGTTCATCTTTTTTTTCACTATATTCTGCCAATAACAATGCAATTTCTTTTGTTAATTTATCCTTTTCATCAAAATAACGCTCTAAATATTTCCATTCTCCTTTCGTGACAACACAAAATTCATAATCTTCTGGGGGGACACCAACAAACAGGATATTTGAAACATCTGATAACTCGCTTATACCCCATATGGCAAAATCACCATCGGCTTTTAGAGGTCTTCCAGCATAATGAGTTCTAAATACAGGCACACCTCCACTATCTATAATCTTTTTAATCCATATCAAAACATTTTCTCTATTCCAGTGCCTTTGTATTGCTTTTATATAAATGGGTTCTATGTCTGTTCTGTAAATTAAATCTCTAACATCGAAAAACTCTGTAGGAAAATCAAAGAGTCCCATAAACAAATATATTTATTTATTATTAAATTATTTTTTCTTTTTATATTTATTATAATTATGATAAAGATAATAGGATTTGTTTTCTTTATAATTTTGGCGATAATATTGGTAAAGAGAAAAAATAATGAAGACGATGATTATGGTTATTATGATAGTTATGGTTATGGCATAGTGGATACTTATGTTAAAAGAGGCAGGAAATCCTGTTGATTTTAATAATACTTATTTATATTATATATATTATTAATTATGGTAACAAAGGTCTGCGAGGGCGGAAATATGAGTGAGAATTTTCTTCGATTTTTTTTAAATAAATATATTAAAATATTATATTTTATTATTATGAAGCGACGATTAAATGCTCTTAGTGTTTTTGGCGTGGTTTTTATAGCAATTGTGTTGTCTGGAATAGCATATTCAACGATATACATTGACGGAACTACTGATACGATTAATGCAACATATTATTATCAAAATGGTAATTTGGTTTTAGATAGGTCTTCTCTACGGCTTACTGGGCAAAATTTAATCGGATATTGGGGCTTTGATGAAAATGTAGGTAATGTATCTTATGATTATTCTGGACACAACATCAAAGGCAATATAACTAACGGTAATTGGGTAGAAGGAGTATATGGAACTGCTATTGATTTCAACGGTTCGCAAGCTACAGCCTACTATGGAGATAATTCTTATTTGGACATTACAGACGAAATCACTTTAATGGCTTGGGTGAAAATACACAGCCTATTGAATGCGGGTCTTATAAGCAAACATGCGGATTCTTCTTATGGCTTGTATTATTGGGGTGAATTTGGAAACTTCTTCAATTTTTACATAACAGCACCAAATGGAACGGTATATGAATTTCCATTCCCGTCCAACAATGATTTAGACTGGCAATTAGAGGAATGGCATCACATAGCAGTCACTTACAATGGCTCAAAAGTGAGAGAATATGTTGACGGAAGTTTGTGCAAAGAATACTCTTATTCAGGAGGAATAAAAGAATCTGATAAACCTTTTGAAATTGGGAGAGCCTATGGTTGGGACCATGGAATAAATGCGACAATAGATGAAGTAAAAGTTTATAATGTTTCTTTATCTACTACGGAAGTATATACAGATTATGCAATAGGAAATAATTATAGAAAACCGACAGGCTTCTTTTCTGACAATATAATTATTCCTGCTGGCAAAAAAATATGTTTAGACGGTAATACTTGCTCACATTATATCTGGTTTAATGGAACTAGTGTTGTTATTGAGTGAGAAGATGATAAAGGTAAATAGTCGTCTAAAATGCCTTGTGATGATGATTTGTTTAGTCATTATGGTCATTCCTGTCCGCTCAGTATCTCTCGTAAATGGTGAATACTTAAATACAACTAATGAAAAAGATGTAAATTTTGCAGGTCCTAATTATAGAGTAAATATAGCAAACAGAGAATATATATGGGTTCTTATGCCTCCTTTAAACTTGTTTGATAAATATGGGTTAGGGATATATGAAGATAGCACCACTCATGCTTGGCATGACACTTTTTCAGATTGGGTAATATTGAAGAAAAATGGCAATGTTGAAATTCAAGGCGAGGGAAATCTCGGCTCAAACCCAATTTACTTTACATCTTTTGTTTATGGTTCTTTAAACAAAAGTATTATGTATTTCTTATTCAATATAACGAATGAAGGAGATTCAAACTTAAACCTTTCATTTTCTTTCAAGGCTGAAGGTTGGAATTTGAAGGATATTTATGATACTATTGGTGTTAATTGTAATGATAGTATATCTTGGAACGACACTTTAAAATCAATTATAGTGAAAGACAATGGTATAAATAATCTCTTTATAGGATTTACTGGAATCAATGCTACTCACTATTTCACTTCTAATGGTTGGGTTAATGACCTTGATATAATGGCAAATAATGGAGGAAATCTAACAAATGAAAATAATTGCACAAAGGATAGTGGTTGTTTTATATGGGTTCAAACATATTCTGAAAGTGAACCTTTGGAAATTCCTGCGGGAGAATCCAAAAGTTTTGTATATTTCATAACCTATGGAGAAAATATGTCAGTAATCAGTGATAATATTGACTATGCCAGAGAGAATTGGTATAGTGATTACCAAGATTATTTAAATCTGATTAATCGTCCTTCTCCTACTATAACCACTCCTAATGAGAATGTAAGTTGGCTGTATTCTTATTTGATACATAGGGCTTCAATAATGTCACGATTGTCAAAAATAGATAATCTATTTTTTAATAATGCTGGAGCATATAGTTTTTTTGGTTTGTGGGACCGAGACTCTTATTATGGAGAATTAACAAGTTACCTTATAGGAGATGAGGAAATTATAAAAAATGACTATGTTTTGATGAAAAATCGGCAAGATGAAGATTATGACCAAATGCATGAAATAAAATATAAAGTAAACAGTTCTGGACTATATGTATTCTACGACAACCAAGGAGATTTAGGTGATTCCGAGGCTTATCAAATAATGAGGGCTTATTTGTATTTTTTAAAAACCCACAATACTTCTTTTCTTAATGCTGAAATAGACAACCTCAATCATATTGGAGATTATATACTATCGTTTAAGAATGAAGAAGGATTATTGGATTGTGCAACATACACTACATACGAAGAATTTTATGATGTCCCTATTCCAGGCATAACTCCTTATCAAGTAGCAATACTATCTTCTGCTTTAAAACGGCTTAGCGAACTTAACGAATTTGTGGGAAATTATACTGCGGCACAATATTACCTTAATGAATCTAAATCTTTAAGAAACAAAATTTATCTACTATGGAATGACACTGAAGGTTGGTTTAATTATTGTAAGAACACTTCTTATTCAGTTCCGCATAAACACGCAGAAGCAGTAGATGCAATATTATTTGATGCTGTAAATGAAACGGTAGCTAATCAAATGGCAGATACAATAATATCAGATACTTGGTGGAATGAAACTCATAAATGTTACAATACCGTGCCAACAGATGATTCTTGGTTTAACAGTTCATCTTATTGGAGAGATGGAGGCTGGCATGTGATGGATTTCAAACTTCATGAGGCTATGTTTAGATATGGTAACAAGACTTTAGCATGGAATAGATTAATAAAAGAAGTTAATAGAATTATTAATAATAATACTGGTAATCCAGGGGAAAAATATACAGCTAATGGTTTATTTATATATTCAAGTGGTAGTTATGTAGATATGATGAACCATATATTAGGTATTTACAATAATTTAAACTACTTGCTGTTAAAACCAAGTATTCCTTCAAATATTGGATATTTTAATATTTCTAATTATCCTATTTATAATGTTAATCTTAGTTTGTCTTGTGCGAATAATGACCAAACAACTTGCTATCTCAAAAATCAAAACAACAATATAAACAAAACATTAAAGTTGAATGGAGTTACATTTATATTTGATAACACAACTTACCAAATATCTCGTTTAGATATAAGTAATGGAAGGTTAGTATTAGATAATAAATCAAGTTTAATCTTAATATGAAAGACAAAAAAAAACAATTGTGGATATTAACCTGTTTTTTTTTAGCATTTAGCATCTCTCCTGCATTTGCTGGCACTATAGATTCGGACAACATTTTTATTACAAATGATGTTTGGTATAGTTTCAATGAAGATTATGATTTGACAGGCTTATTGAGTGTAAACGCTCAAGAGTTGAACATAGAGGGAAAATATGTCTTCAACACAACCACAGAGGAAGGAACTTGCAATATCACTCTTTTGCAGTTGACTCCCTCCAAAATCAGATGGGAAATTTCTTGTCCTTCTTCTACCAATTGGGTCTATTACAAAATAGGGAATTTTACTTACGATAAATCCTTGCTCATAGACGGAGAATTTATCACAACTTTAACTCCAACAGACAATTTTGTATATTACAATTACACAGGTTCTTTTTCCACTCACACCTTTGAACTGAATAATGATACTATTCCGCCAATAGTTAATTATGTAAATCCTCCTTCTAATGAAAATTCCTACGAATATGTTACTGTTATGATTAATTATACAGAAACTAATCTGGATGTATGCAAATTAGTATGGAACGGAGTAGAAGAATATTTTGATAATTATAATGCAACACATTATTGGGAAAC
>Ga0190335_1000088_pt1 | contig 15459 bp, 10 predicted proteins | sample 48720489_MG_FD_161675 | JGI IMG/M metagenome (GOLD analysis project Ga0190335, IMG submission 161675) | Hydrothermal vent sediment bacterial communities from Southern Trench, Guaymas Basin, Mexico - 4872-04-8-9_MG | ecosystem: Environmental > Aquatic > Marine > Hydrothermal vents > Sediment ... | reverse complement strand
ATCATTTTCTGCCACCGGCCTTAGATTGGAAATCCAAGGTAATTTCAATCCGGAAAATAATCCTCTCCAAGCTACTTTTAATATTCCATTTAGGGAGGGAAATCTTAGGGGTTCCTTTGAAGGCCAGTTTACAAATTATGATCTTCTTTTGCCGTGGAGAGGGGGTCGAGGAGTAGTTAAGTATTTTGGTGAGATTAAAAGTGAAGAGAGTTCTCCCCAAGTGATGGGAGCCATTGAATTGAAAGGTGATGTTTTACCCTTAGCGAAGTTTGCTCATGCCTTAAGGAGTTTTACCGGCTTAATCTTTTTCCAAAATGGCCATTTTGAGCTTCGATCTCTGCAAGGGAAAATGGGTGGGGGGCAGTTGTTTGGTTGGGGAGAAATGAATCTCGGCCGAGAAGGAATAAGAACCCTGGATGTCAAAGTCAAAGGCCAGGATCTATTGCTTTCTCCCTGGGAAAGAACAAGAGCTTTGGGAAATGCTGAGCTAGCCTTGATTAAAAATGACCAGGATTTTGTCCTTAATGGGAACATCTTTGTGAAGCAACTTCTTTGGCAGAGAGAAGTTACCGAGAAGTTGTCTTTTTATTCAGAACCCTATTTGACGGAAAGACCAAAAGGCTTTTTCGATGATCTTGATTTGAATTTGAAGATAAAGGCAGAAGATAATGCCTGGGTTGAAAATTCCCTGGCTCGCCTTCGAGCTCGATTTGATCTTCAAGTGGTTGGAAATATCTTTTCTCCTATTCTTTTGGGTGAGATTGAGACTTTGGATGGCAATATTTATTTTCAAGATCGAACATTTAAAGTCTTAAAAGGAAGAATCGGTTTTTATAACCCAGCTGTGATTGAGCCTTATATAAGCTTTACCGGCGAAACTTATGTCAAGGATTATCGGGTTACGTTTTCTTTGGAAGGTTTACTGGAACGGATGACTCCGGAATTTAGCTCTTCGCCACCATTGCCTCCCGAAGATGTGTTGGCCCTTTTAGCTTTAGGAGAATCATTTCAGAGAACCTATTCATATGATCGAAGCTCTCAATTAAGTACAGCTGCTTTTCTGTCTTTTCAGTTGTCAGAGGAGGCCAAAAAGAGAGCGGAAAAACTGTTCAGTCTGGATCGCTTCCGTATTGACCCTTTTGTTATGGGGGCTTCGGCCGAAATGACAGCTCGTTTAACTTTGGGGAAGAAGATTTCGAGAAATTTTTCTTTACTTTATTCAACCAATTTAACTTCCCAAAGGGAAGAATTAACTCGACTGGAATGGGAAATATTGAGTGACGTATCTGTTGTGGGCATGAGAGATGAAAATGGCCGAATTAGTATTGAGGTAAAAATTCACAAGAGATTTTAAACTGATGAATTAGGCTTAAGTAATGCTAGTAGTCAGAAAAATTTGCTTTATGGGATGGCTGTTAATTTGTTGTTTTGGTCTAAGTTCAAATTTATTGTCTAGTTTGGCTCAAACAATTATTTTTCCTCAATCTAATCAGATAAAGTCATTGAAGGTGGAAATAGATGGTGACCAGGCTGAAGAAGATTTCAGGGCGATGGTTCCCCTCCAGGAAGGGGATGTCATCTCGCTTAAAAAAATATCCGGAATCGTTAAGAGTCTTTATAAAACTCATCTTTTTTCTGACATTGAGGTGCTGGAGAAAGGAAGAGGAAATTTTGTATTCCGCTTAAGAAGAGTGAAAGTAGTTCGACACTTGATTATTTATGGCCGCAAAGAAATACCTTTTCCCTTGATTCGTCCTCAAGTTTCCTCCTTAAAGGAAGGAGAAGCATTTTTAGCCGACCTTTTACCAAAAACAATCGCCGAGATAAAGACTGCTTTAGAAGAACAGGGGTATTTTCAGCCCTTAATCGAGGTTTTTCAAGATGAGGACGAAGAGAATTTGGCCGTTGACCTTCTCTTTCGCGTCGATTCTTACGAAAGATATAAAATAAAGTCAATTAGGTTTGTATCTTCGATTTCCCTCAACGAGGAGAAGATAAGAAAAAGAGCGCAGCTTAAAGAAGGTCAGGTTTATATCCCCAAGCTCTTAAGTGAAAAATTAGAAAAGATACGGGAGTATTATCTGGAACAGGGTTATAGAAAAGTTGAAGTAAGGTTGGAGGAGGTTAAGTTTGACCAGGAAGCAAGAGGAGTAAACTTAACCATTGGCTTGTTTCCTCGGGAGAAAACAGAAATAGAAATCCGTGGATTCGAGGTCCCTATAAAAATGGTTAAGTCAGTATGGACCGGAGATGTTTTTGAAGAATGGGCTTTAACTGAGGGAGAGGCGAAGATAATTCAATACTTACGCAAGAAAGGCTACCTGTTTGCTTCGGTTTCTTCAAGAATAGAAAGAAAAGGCAATCTCCAGCGGGTTGTTTATGAGGTAAATTCTGGCCCAAAATTTAAAATAGGCCCTCTCGTCTTTCGGGGAATGAAGTATTTCACTCAAGATGAACTCCAGAGACAATTAGAGATCCAAAGAAGGATTCCTTTTCTACCAACGATAGATGGAGCTCGACTTTTCCAGTTGCCCCGTGAAATTAAGTTATTCTACATGATTTATGGGTTCCCCGAGACACAGGTTAATCTTAATTTTGAGCGTCAAGGTCGGACTATAACTCCGATTTACTATATCAGCGAAGGGCCTCAGCAAGTTATAGATAAAATTTTATTAAAAGGTACTCTATCCTTTCCTTCGACCACCCTCCTGGAAAAGATTATTTCCCAGCCAGAAGGTCCTTTTTTCCGACCTAACATCCAGAAAGACATTGAACAGTTAGAAACCTTTTATGCTAATCAGGGCTTCCGAGGAACTAAGATTTTTCCCGAAATAGAAGAGACAAAAAAGGATCATTTTTTGGTTGCTTTTAAAATTGAGGAAGGCGAAAGGGTCCGGCTAAAAAAAATAATTATCACTGGACCAAAAGTGACTCGCCGCCGGGTGATTTTAAAAGAGTTAAGGATTTTTGAAGGAGACGTGGCCAATGCCGCCTTAATTAGAGAGACCAAGTACCGGTTAGAAAAGTTAGGTATTTTTAGTGAAGTTCGGATTGATGAACAGAAAGTGGGTCCTGGAGAGATTAACCTAATTTTAAACTTAAAAGAAGGTGATAGGAATTATATGGGACTTGGGCTTGGGTTGGAAACAAAAGAAGGACCAAAAGCCTTGGAGATTTGGAATGCAGTGGTCAGGCCTCGAGGGACAGCCGAGTATATACGAAGTAATGTTTTAGGCACGGCCGCCCAGCTAAGCTTAGTTGGGCAGGTAAGTTTAAAAGAAACTAGAGGAGTGCTTTCTTGGGAACAACCTTATTTCTTTGGCTTGCCGATGCAAACTTATCTGAATGCTTGGCTTGAAAGGGAAGAGAGACGAAGCTATGCTTTTGACCGGAGAGGAATAAGCTTATCAACGATTAGAGAACTGAAGAAACCTCAAGATTTTGTTCTTCTTTTTACTCTTCGCCTGGCCCGAACGTCTCTTTATAAACTTTACGTGGCCGAATCAGAGGTTGATCGACAGCATTTTCCTTTCTCGACGACCTCTATTTCTGGAAGTTTTATTTGGGACCGACGGGATGATGCTTTTAATCCCGCTCATGGCTTTTTCTTGAGTTCTTCATTGGAATGGGCCTATCCGCTGTTTAACGCTGAATCTAACTTTCAAAAGATATTTTCAAAATTACAATATTTTTACACCTTTTCAATGCCCCAATGGAGATTCTCCCTCACCAGTCGTTTGGGATTGGGGAGAGGAAGAATTCCTATTCATGAGCGTTTTTTTGGTGGGGGTAGCCATTCCTTCCGGGGTACAGAGTTTGATGAATTAGGACCAAAGGATCCAGACTCAGGTAATCCCGTTGGAGGTAAAGCCCTCTTTATCTTGAATCTTGAACTTTCCTTTCCTCTTTTGGAGGACTTGCCCTATCTTCATGGGGCCGTTTTTTATGACACGGGAAAAGTTTTTCTCGAGAGACGACAATTTAATCCTCTCGACTTTCAACATGCTCTAGGAGTAGGACTAAGATACCAGACACCTCTTGGACCTGTGAGATTTGAAGTGGGTTGGAGTCTTAATCCATCTGTAGGTGAAAAAGCTATCAATGTGTTCTTAACCATTGGCAATGTATTTTAAGTGGAAAATGGAGAGTTGGTTGACTAAATTAGGAGTTCGAAGTTTACTTTTGGCCTTTTTCTTTTCTTTGATCTTGAATAATTTGGTGTTTTGTCAAGAGAGAGTTATCGAGCGAATAGTGGCCTTAGTTGAGTCTAACATTATTACCTTAACCGATGTTCAAATTGCTTCAGCTTTTGATTTGTTTAATTTAGGCGAAAAGGAAAAAAAATCTAACTCTTTGGCTGCTACCTTGGAGAAGATAATTGACCTTAAAGTTGTTCTTCACTTGGCCAAAGAAGAGGAAATGAAGTTGGATGATGAAATCTTCGAAGAATCTTGGAAAAAGTGGCGAGCGGGCTTAGGTGAAGATAAGTTTGTCTTTTACCAGAAAGTTTTTGGGGTAAGTGAAGAGGATTTGAAAACTCTCCTTAAGGAGAAACTTATTTTTGATCGCCTTATTCAGCGCCGGGTGGCCTTGAGTATTCCCGTTTCAATAGAAGAAATCCGGTCCTACTATCAAAATGTTTATTTGCCTCAAATTGAAGCTAGCCAGCAAAAGCCAAAGTCATTAGTGGAAGTAATGAAGGAATTGGAAGCTAAAATTAGGCAAGAAAAGGGGCAGGAAGAAATTAATAAATGGCTTAAATCTCTGCGCTCTCAAGCTAAAATTGTCATCAAAGATAAGAGTTTGGTCAAGAAGAAGCATATTAATAAATCAGAGGAGATAATGGATGATGAAAACAGCCTTTCTTTTTCCCGGACAAGGTTCTCAGTATGTAGGCATGGGTAAAGAATTTTATGATTCTTTTCCTTTAGCCCGTGAATATTTTGCCCGAGCTGATGAAGCCTTGAAGTTTAAGCTTTCGCAGCTTTGTTTTTCGGGGCCCGAGGAAGAGTTGAAGCTTACCCAAAACACTCAACCCGCTTTGCTGACAGTGAGCACCATTGCTTTCAACTTGTTGGGACTTAAGCCCCACGTGGCTGCTGGTCATAGTTTGGGGGAATACTCAGCTTTGGTAGCCTCGGGAAGCTTGAGCTTTGAAGAAGCCGTGGTCTTGGTCCATAAACGAGGCCGTTATATGCAAGAAGCAGTTCCGGTGGGGGAAGGCTTAATGGCGGCCATTATTGGCCTCGACTACGAGAAAATATTGGCGACCCTGAAGCAAATAACCACTGGAGTAGTGGAAGTGGCCAATTGGAATAGTCAAGAGCAAGTTGTCATTTCTGGTGAGAAACAAGCGGTTGAAGAAGCCATCAAAAAACTTGACCCGCCTCGAGTAGTAGTATTACCCGTTAGCGCTCCTTTCCATTGTCCTCTCATGGCTCCAGCGGAGAAAAAATTAGCCTTTGACTTGGATAGGACTGAGTTTAACGATTTGCAATTTCCGGTTATTACTAATGTAGATGCGCAACTAATCACCACCGGAGAGAAAGCCAGAGAAGCCCTTAAAAGACAGGTTACTCGCTCTGTTCTTTGGTATAAAAGTATGGAAAGAATAAGAGAACTAAAGATTCAAGCAGTAGTTGAGGTTGGTCCCGGTAAAGTCCTGTCAGGGCTGATGAGGCGGATATCGCGGCGATGGGAAAACTATAATTTGTCTATCTTTCAAGTGGGAGATCCTGACTCTCTAACTAAAGTTAAAGAATTATTGAGCTAATTTTTCCTGATTTGAATAAATGAATTTACCAGGAGATTTTTCTCTTGGTTCAGGGGGACAAAGTAGTTCTTTGTTCTAAGTTTTTTAATTTGCCTCAATCAGAGTTGGGCAACTTTTTTCTTGCCGGAAAAGATAACCTAGCGAGAATAATCAGGTTTATCATCTTAAGAGGAAAACCACAAGTGACAGGGTGAATAGGGTATTTGGGAGAAGTTTAGTAGCCAAGTTCTCTAGTTTTTTTTCCCCCACAGCACTTGGGGACCTAAACGCCAGTAATATTCGGCGGCTGAAGAGAGAGCGGTGGCCAAGATAACCCAAAGACCGATTTGAGCCAAGAGATAGAATTCATGGAGAAATGATTCCCCAAGAATGAGGAGAGCGATGGTGATAGCTTCGGCGTTCATCTTAATTTTACCCAAGATGGAAGCGGGAATGGAGATGCCTCGCGAGGAGGCCATGGCTCGGAAACCGGTGACGGCTATTTCACGCCCAATGATGATGATGGCCATCCAGGCTGGCACTTGATCAAGTTCGACCAAACAGATCAGGGCCGAAGTGATAATAAGTTTGTCAGCAGTGGGATCTAAGAGTTCTCCTAAAGAAGATTTTTTATTTTGGAGACGAGCCCAGAACCCATCAAGCATGTCGGTTAAAACCGCCAGGACAAAAATGATAAATGAGACCATTCGATGACCATGGAATTCAGTCAGAAGAGTAATAACTAAGATGGGGATGGCAACTATTCTTCCCAAAGTTAAAATATTGGGTCCGGTCATCACTCAGATGATATACACTACCTGAGGGAATAAGTCAATTTAGTTTAGGCTCATCGATTTAATTGAGGTCTAAAGAGAGAAGAAGTGAGAGCTATTAAGTTTTTTTGTTTTGAAATTGGTGAAGAACAGGATTCAATCAAATTTATGAGGAGGTCGACGGTAAAGGGTTGCTTGTTCATAGGCGTAGGCTACTTTCAGGAGTTGAGGCTCAGAGAATAATTTTCCCACAATTTGTAATCCGGCGGGTAAGTTTTTGGAGATAAAACCCATGGGGACCGTGATGGCTGGAAAACCAGTATGGGGAGAGAGAAGTTGGCTATTGTCTCCTGCGGGGCTTCGAAGATCACCCAGTTTCCGGGGAGGATTACTCCAAGTCGGATAAATAATAAAGTCAACTCCTTGTTTAGCCATTGCTTCCAGGACCGCTTGGCGAAACGCTATATTTCGAGGTTCGTGATAAATATCTTGGCATAGAACTTTGTCGGGAGCTTGGTCCAGGGCGCGCACCAAACGATCGCGAATGTAAAGGGAAAAAAGCCCCTTGTTATAAACCTCTAATAGATTCTTAACCGGAGCTTTCTTGTCCAAGGAGCGTAGATATTGGTTTAAGTCATGGCGAAAAGTATCACACCATAAATTTTTAGTTAATTCTCCAAACTTGGGAATAACAAAGGGATCAACGATTACAGCTCCATTTCTTTTTAGGTCTTCAATAGCCTGTTCAAAAAGAGTCACAACCTGGGGATCAGCGGTGGGAAGATCGGTATAGAGACGGAAAACACCCACTCGAGCCCCCTGAAGACCATTCTTATCTAGAAACTTAAGATAGGAAAGGGGTATTTTGCCTTCCGACATTTTGGTCAGGGGGTCTGCAGGGTCGTAGCCAGCAATAATATCCATGATGTGAGCCACATCTTCCACCGTTCTGCCCATGGGGCCGGCAGTATCGTTGCGGAGATAGAGAGGAATGATGCCGTCCCGGCTTACCAAGCCTAATGTCGGTCTGAGACCGACCAAACAACAATGGGAAGAAGGTCCTCTCACCGAATTACCCGTGTCTGTGCCGAGGCCGATGGTCACCAAATTGGCCGCCACGGCCGCGGCCGTGCCGCCACTTGAGCCGGCTGGAACTCGATTTAAATCATAAGGATTACGGGTAATACCCGCGGTTCCGCTCTGGGTAATATAAGGACTGAAGGCCCATTCAGCCATATTAGATTTAGCTAAAATTATTGCCCCGGCTTCCCTTAGTTTTTTGACGATAAAAGCGTCATCAGGCGGAATAAAGTTTTTTAAGGCCTCCGAGCCAGCAGTTGTCGGCATGTCTTTTGTTTCAATATTATCTTTAATCACTAAACATATGCCGTGAAGAGGTCTTAATTTGCCAGTCTGGCGGAATTCTTCATCTAATTCTTTAGCTCTCTCCCTGGCCTTGGGGTTAATAGCGGTAATCGAGTTGAGAAGGGTGGATTTATCATATTTTTCTATTCGTTGAAGGTAGATCTCGACGAGTTCTTCAACCGTAAGGCGATTTTCTTGGAGGGCATGATGGATGTCTTGAATTTTGGCTTCCACCGCTTGGAATCGAGGAGGTTCTTTCGAGGTTTGACAACTGGCCAACAAAACCAAAATGATGAAGGGCAGGAGCGTGAAAGCTCTAAAGTTCATGCTTTTTTCCCTTAGTAAAACTGATTTAAATCTTGCCTCTTTTCTTTAAAGAAAAGAAGAAATTTGCCAATAGGAGAATCAAATTATTCTTTTTTAACCGGCTCCTCGACTTTATCTACTGAGTTACAACTCAAACTCATAATCATTCCTTTTTGTCTTTTCCTTAAAATCTACATTAAATTAACTTGGAGATATTAATTATCTAAAAGGCCTCTTCTCTTGAGAAGTGGTTCCACACGAGGGGGAGCGCCTCGGAAACGAAGGTAAAGAGTCATGGGGTCTTCAGAGCCTCCTTTAGCCAGAATATTTTCTCTAAATGATCGTGCGGTTTCTTGGTCAAAGAGGCCCTTTTCTTTAAAGGCTTGGAAAGCATCCGCGTCGAGAACCTCGGACCAAATGTAGCTATAGTAACCAGCCGAATAGCCTCCAGCGAAAATGTGGCTGAAATAGGGACTTCGATAACGGACAATAATTTGGGGAATAAGCCCTATCTTTTCTAGAGATTGATTTTCAAAGTCGATGACTTTCTCTTCTGGGACGGGCTCGGTGAGAGTGTGCCAGTCCATATCCAAGAATGAGGCGGCTAAGTACTCGACTGTGGCAAAGCCTTGATTAAAAAAGCGGGCCTTTTTAATTTTTTCAATAAGAGAGTTCGGGATGGGTTCCCCTGTTTGGTAATGACGGGCGAAAAGTTGAAGCATCTCTGGTTCGCCTACCCAGTTTTCCATTATCTGCGAGGGCAGTTCGACAAAATCCCGGGGCACTGCTGTTCCCGAGACACGGCGGTATGTACAATCGGATAAAAGCCCATGCAAACCATGTCCAAATTCGTGAAATAGAGTGGAGACTTCTTCATAACTGAGAAGGGCTGGTTGGTCTTGGGTTGGCTTGGAAAAATTGCCAACGTTACAGATAATAGGAGTTATTTTCTGGTTGTTAATCTTGTACTCCTTGCGGAAGGAGTTCATCCAAGCTCCTCCTTCTTTTGACGGCCGGGGAAAATAATCGGTATAGAGAATTCCAACATGGGTGCCATCAGCTTCTTTGACTTCGAAAACACGGACATCAGGATGGTATTTAGGAATATCTGTTCTTTGGACAAATTGTAATCCATAAAGCTTATTAGCCAAGGTAAAGGCCCCTTGAATTACGTTTTCTAGTTGGAAATAAGGGCGTAACATCTCTTCGCTCAGGTCATATTTTCTTTTTTTCAGTTTTTCGGCATAATACCACCAATCCCAAGGTTGGAGTTGGAAATCGTGCCCTTCTTCTTTGATTAGCTTTTGTAGTTCTTGGGCTTCTTCCTTGGCTTTTCTTAAAGCGGGTTCCCAGATTTGATTGAGAAGTTTGTAAACGTTAGCCGGGGTTTTGGCCATATTCTCTTCGAGAATATAATCAGCATGAGTTTTATATCCAAGAAGGTTAGCCTTTTCGATTCTTAAGGCGATAATCCGGGCGACGATGGCTTTGTTGTCGTATTCATTATTGTTGTTTCCCCGGTTAATATAAGCTTTAAATATCTTTTCCCTTAGTTCGCGTCGAGGTGAGTACTGGAGAAAAGGGATCATACTGGGTTTATGTAAGGTAAAGACCCACTTTCCTTCTTTACCTCTTTCTTTGGCCGCTTCAGCGGCAGCAGCGATGACATTATCGGGAAGTCCGACCAGGTCTTCTTTATTTTCAAGGACTAGTTCAAAAGCATTATTTTCTTTAAGTATGTTCTCTCCAAATTTCAAAGTGAGAAGGGATAATTCCTGGTTGATCTCCCGCAGACGGGACTTTTTGGTTTCATCGAGGTTAGCGCCAGCCCGGACAAAATCTTTGTAATATTTAGTGAGAAGCATCTGTTGCTCATCAGTAAGATCGAGATTGTCTTTTTGTTCATAAACAGCTTTTACTCTTTCAAAAAGTTTGGTGTTCAAATAAATATCGTCGTAGTGTTGGGAAAGAAGGGGAGCTGTTTCTTTAGCAATGGCTTGGAGAGTATCATTGGTATGGGCCGAAAGAAGATTTTCAAACACATTTTCAACCTTAGTCAACAATGAACCGCTGTACTCAAGAGCCTCGATGGTATTGGCGAAAGTGGGTGGTTCGGGGTTATTGATGATCGATTGGATTTCTTCTTTCTGTCTTTTCATCCCCTCGAGGAAAGCAGGCTTATAATGTTCTTCTTTTATTTGATCAAAAGGAGGGGTGCCAAAGGGAGTTGTCCATTCGGTGAAAAAGGGATTAGCCGAGGTTTCTTTCATTTTTTCCTCTTTGGCGCAATTGACCAAAAATAAGGTTAGACTAATAAGGATAATCCAAAAAAAAGATTTTTTCATGATTCCTCTCCTTTTCCTCTATTATTATTTGGAAGCGTCTTTTAATTTAACTCAGTTCTTATTTGAAAATCAACTTTTCTTTTTCATGAGTAAATATTTCTGGCACTGTGATGGAAAAATGGTTGGGCCAACTCATTTTAGCCTAGGGCATTTCCTAGAGAACTGGTTTTGATATAATGCCTGTCACCTTTTTCCTAGCACCGGAAAAAAATGGAGAAGAAGTAGCGGGTTGGCCCTCATTTCGTTGTGTTCATCCTATATTGACAATTAAAGCAAAAAACTATTTTCCAGGCTATCACGGTTTTGGAGATAGTTCACTTTTATGGAAACTTCTGGGGTTTTAGAGAAGCCAACTTTGCTTCATCATCGCTGAAAAATAGTCTTAATCTTAATTAAGAATCCTTACTTAGAAAGTGTCTTTAAGGTCTAGACTCTGGACTAAGCAGGTTAATTCTTTCTTTCTGTTAGTTTTCAGCCTTTCCACGTTAATTAAAATTGATTTTCTCTGTCGTCTTGAAAAAGCTAAAAGGGGTGAGTATAGTTGAAAGTAAACCATGGCGGAGAAAAAGTTACTTACCCCGATGATGGAGCAATACCTGAATATTAAGCGGGAGCATAAAGATTGTTTGTTGTTTTTCCGGTTGGGAGATTTTTATGAGCTTTTTTACGACGATGCTAAAGTGGCCTCGTCCCTTCTCGAAATAGCTTTAACTTCACGCCAGAAAGTACCAATGTGTGGGGTGCCGTATCACGCTGCGGATGCATATATCGCTAAACTTCTTAAGAACGGATTCAAAGTCGCTATTTGTGAACAAGTAGAAGATCCCAAAAAGACCAAGGGTATTGTTCGCCGCGAAGTAGTTAAAACCTTAACCCCGGGCACAGCTCTGGAAATTGATTGGGAAGAAAAAAAGGAAAATGCCTATTTAGTAAGTTTTATCATTAATGATGGAAAATGGGGCTTGGCTTATCTTGATTTAGCTTCCGGCCGAGTTAAGGTGATGGAGGAAACCAACAGTGACCTTAAGAGTTTGAAGGATGAATTTTTTAAATTGTCTCCAAGAGAGGCAGTTTTTCCCCAAAGCAACCAAACAGATGCTGAAGGAATAATTAATGAGATTGAAGGTGCCCCTCCCTTGGTGACAGCTTTAGAAGACTGGATATTTGAAGCAGCCCACGCTCGGAACTGCTTACTCGAACATTTTGGCGGGGCAACATTACATGGGTTTGGGCTGGAAGATAAGCCTTTGGCTATAGCCGTAGCGGGAGCCTTGATTTATTACTTGAACGAATTAAGAAAAGATGCCCTAAATCTAGTTAAAAGTGTGTCCGTGATTCAATGCCGGGAGTTTATGGTCTTAGACGCCACTACCGTTAAAAATTTAGAGCTGGTCCGAAATTTACGGGATGGAGGAAAAAAAGGCAGCCTGCTGGATATCATTGATTTCACGTTAACGCCAATGGGAGGCCGTTTGCTGCGCTCTTGGTTGCTTCGCCCGTTGATGAAGGTAGAGGAAATAAATCAACGCCTAGAGTGTGTAGAAGAATTGGTCAATAGTCCCATTGAACGCTATAACTTAAGGGAGAAATTAAAAGAAATTCATGATATCGAAAGGTTAACCGCCAGGATTTCACTTGAAATAGCCCATCCTCGGGATTTGGTGGCCTTAAAAAAGTCTTTAATGAGTTTGCCTTTGCTGAGGGAGTCGGTAACTCTTTTTTCTTCTCCTTTTCTTACCCAAATGGCTGAAAAATGGGATGATGCGCAGGATATAGTTCAGTTGATTAATGAAGCTCTTCTGGAGGAACCAGCTTTTCTTTTGACGGAAGGCGGAATCATCAAAGATGGTTATCACCCCGAGTTAGATGAACTAAGAAAAATCAGCCGCTCGGGAAAGGAATTTATTAGTCAGTTAGAAAAGAAGGAGAGAGAAAGATCCAAGATTAGTTCTTTGAAAGTCCGCTTTAATAAAGTTTTTGGTTATTATATTGAAGTTACTAAGCCCAATCTCCATTTAGTCCCTCCTGATTATATTCGCAAACAGACCCTGGTTAATGCGGAAAGATTTATAACTTCAGAACTTAAAGATTATGAAGCTAAAGTTCTTCATGCTGAAGAAAAAATAGCGGAGCTAGAGTATAAACTTTTCCTTGAACTGCGCCAAAAAGTTGCCCGCTTTGAGGATCGTTTAAAGAAAATCGGAGAAACAATTGCTCTTTTAGACGGGCTGGCTTCGCTGGCTGAGTGTGCTTCCCAAAAGAACTACCGCCGGCCGGTAGTCAATGATTCAGACCGGCTCTGGATCAAAAAAGGACGACATCCTATTGTGGAGGTTTTAAATGCGGAGCCGTTCATTCCCAACGATTGCTTTCTTGATCGGGACGACCACCAGCTAGTTATCTTAACTGGTCCTAACATGGGAGGAAAATCTACCTACCTCCGTCAGGTTGCTCTGATTTGTGTTCTCGCTCAGATGGGTTCCTTTGTTCCTGCCGAAGAGGCTGAAATAGGGGTAATAGATCGAATCTTTACTCGCATTGGGGCCATGGATTTTCTTAGTATTGGTCAATCAACGTTCATGGTGGAAATGCTTGAAACAGCCAATATTCTGCATAATGCCACCGCTCGAAGTTTAATCCTGCTGGATGAAGTTGGACGGGGAACCAGTACTTTTGATGGGCTTAGTATTGCCTGGGCAGTTGCTGAGTATCTGCATGATTTAGCTGAAGAACGACCAAAAACTTTATTTGCTACTCATTATCATGAGTTGACAGAACTGGGAATAACTTTGCCGCGAGTCAAGAATTATCACGTTTCGGTTAAAGATAAAGGAGATGACGTGGTTTTTCTCCGTAAGATCGCCCCGGGGCCTTCGGATAAGAGCTATGGTCTCCATGTGGCTAAATTGGCGGGAATACCAAGGAAAGTGATCGAACGGGCCAAAGAAGTTCTCTTTAATTTAGAAAAAAAGGAATTTGATCCAGCAGGTCAACCTTGGTTAGCTTACCGACAGAGAAAAGCGGTCAACCCCGGTCAACTTTTTCTTTTTCACGAAGATAAGGAAAAAGCCCAACTTGAGGAGCTAAAACGCCTTCTTCATGATTGCGACCTTAACCAACTTACACCTCTTGAAGCATTGAATTTTCTTAATGATTTAAAGAAAAAAGTTGAGGATTAGCCTTGGCTATTTATCTAGAAAAATTTAGAACATTTGAGCTTTTTAAACAGGCAAATTAAGGAAAGATGATTTATAAGATCTTTTGAATAAAGCAAGGGAAGTTATAAACAGGATAAATAAAGATAATTTTTACCTAATAATTTTCTGAATCTTCGTCGTAATCGTAGTCTTCGTCGGTTTCGTTAAATTCCTCGAAGATGCGGTCTTCATTATAAAGTGCTTCTCCAAATTCTTCTTTACGTTTTTCGATGGCTAGCTGGAATTCTTCTTTATCATCATAGCGGCGGAGATAATTGGAGGCTGAATCACTGTAGAGAAGTTCGAGAAAATCATCTTCAATTACACAAAAAACAGATTGGAAATGCCCTGATTGGAGGTCACCGACGATTTCCTCGATTTCTGCCTCGTTTTTTAGGGCATCAAGAGTTAACCAGCTGGATACTTCTATTTCTTCCATTCTTAACTCCCATTGGTAAAATAACAGTTTTTTCAGGTTTGTCAAGATGTTGGTTTCAAAAAAATTTTTTTTAAATTTTTGGCTTTGTCCCAAAGTGACAGGAAACAAAATCGAACGAAAGGCGGAGGAGAATGTTGAAGCAACATTGGAGATTTAGCCTTCCGGAACCGTCCTTGGAGGGAACCCGACCGCCTCGGGCACCGAGCGCCTATTGAGCACGGCCCGTTTAGAGTTTTGAAACTCATCTTAACAGTGAATAAAGTCCAAAGGTTCGAATTGATCGGGCGCAGTTTCGCCGGCGCCGGGAAGGGCGGTGAAGGAATGGCCTTAAAAATCTCGACCGAAGCGGAGACATTTTCCTTCGCCTTAACGTAGTAATTCATTCCCCTCACCTGGGGACAAAAGCTATTATTTATTGTATTGCCCATTTAGTTAGTTTAAAAAATAGGGTAAATATGTATTGCGTCCCCAGTTTTCTCCCGTCCCCAGTTTTCATGCAGTTTTCATCCCAATTTTCAGAGAGCCTGGTTTTCTCGGGGCATGGAAGCAGGAATAAAAGCAGAAATAATTAATTGAACAATTTTAATTTTGACTTGTTTTTCTTTGTTTTAGTTGCTAATAATACCCTTAAGAAAAATAAGACAAAGGAGAGAATCTTGAGTGCTAAACTGATCAAAGGCAAAGAAATAAGAGAAGAAATCTTGGCCGAAATAAAAAAAGAGGTGGAAGAAATAAAAACCAAATACGGGGTAGTGCCAGGGCTGGTAACGATTCTAGTAGGTGAGGACCCGGCTTCGGTGTCTTATGTGACGGCCAAGGTAAAAACAGCTTTAGCCTTGGGTTTTCATGAAGTTCAGGAAAATCTCTCCGTGGATATTACCGAGCAAGAGTTGTTAGCTTTGGTTGATAAGTACAACCACGATGACCGCATTCATGGCCTTTTGGTTCAGCTTCCTTTACCAAAACATATTGACGAGAAGAAAATAATCAACGCCATTGATCCTGACAAAGATGTTGATGGATTCCATCCCATTAATATGGGCCGGCTTCTTATTGGAGGAGAAGAAGTAAAATTTCCACCTTGTACGCCAGCGGGAATAGTTGAGATGATTCACCGGGCCGGAGTGACTACTCAAGGAGCAGAAGTGGTGGTCGTGGGTCGCTCCAATATTGTGGGTAAACCAGTGGCCGTGATGCTGATGCAAAAAGCTCCCCGGGCTAATGCCACCGTTACTGTCGCCCACACCCGTACCCGGGATTTGGCCGATCATTGTCGGCGGGC
>Ga0190335_1000086_pt1 | contig 15652 bp, 10 predicted proteins | sample 48720489_MG_FD_161675 | JGI IMG/M metagenome (GOLD analysis project Ga0190335, IMG submission 161675) | Hydrothermal vent sediment bacterial communities from Southern Trench, Guaymas Basin, Mexico - 4872-04-8-9_MG | ecosystem: Environmental > Aquatic > Marine > Hydrothermal vents > Sediment ... | reverse complement strand
CAGGTATTCTATTGGAAAATGCGTAAGTTAACTCTATTTTAATCTCAATTTTGTTGCCACTATATTTTTTACTGTTAGGTCTTGACAAAAACTCAAAGTTGGTTTAATGTATTCTCACTATGTATGTAGACATCTGCAAATACAAAAGAGGGTAGAGATAGAGACACTAAAGGAGCGATTTGGTTGTAGGCACATTACTCTTGTAGGTGATAAGGGGATGATAAAAACGGTGAGATTGTGATAGCCATTGGAGAGAAGAGGCTTGTTACCGTTCCAAGACCCGACAAGGCTTGTAAGGAATTGCTTAAACGAGTCAATGTAACCCTGCCAGAGGTATTACCCTATCGGGAGATACATGTTGCCACGAGAAAGAAACTGAATAGTCTCAGGAAAAGAAAGTAATGTTCGACAGATACAATCAAAATGGGACTAGTTCTTATGTGGAAGATCCGTTATAGGTGTACCCTGTCCGTTTAACACGGAGATTATCATCTCTACATTTCCACTAGGTGCAGAATAGACGTCAAGCATGTTCAAAGATACCTCTGTTTTGCCTTTTTGTTATACTAACCAAGCTGAAAAGGGAAAAATCAGAAATAAAGTAATAAAGAGCTTTTTCATTGCTCTTTATCTCACAAGTTGTGACTTTACTTCTTCTACTATAATTCTTTCACTCCATTGGAATATCTAAAATTATACCAGTAGGTAGATAATTAGGATCAGAAATGTTCTTTTTATTAGCTTGATATATTTTCTGCCACATGTTTGGAGCATGGTAAAATCGGTCAGCAATCGAAGACAGAGTATCTCCTTTTGTGACCAAATATTTGAAATAATTTTGTCGAGGCTGAGAAAATTTGCTAATAATATTTCGGTTTTCTTTAACGATACTCATGATATTTCGAACATCTTCCTGTAAATTATTATTTTGATTTTGAAGCTGTTTTAATAAGCTGGAATGAACCTCTCCCTTATCACTAATCTCCTCTGTTTTATTTTTGAGGAGTTGATAACCTACCAAAATTATGAAAATAAGGCAGATAAAAGCAATTATTTGGGGAGTAGCAATCCATTTATAACTACCACCCCATCTTCCTTTTCTTTGTTGCTCTTGTTCTTTTTTTAACCTTTTTATTCTATTTTTGTGACTTTTTAATTCTTCTGAATTAGGACTGCCTTTTTCAATAGCTTTATCAATTTGCAATACAGCATCATCATAAAGCCCTTTTTTTTCATAAATATGAGCTAGCAGTATGTGTGCTGAGCTATTATGATAATTAAGTGCGATAGCTGCCATTAACTTTTCAATAGCTTCATCTAATCTCCCACTCTTAAAAAGCTGGAGACCCTCGGCATAGTAAGTTTCGGGAAGAAGCTTTAACCGGAGCCAAGGAGTTAAGTCCGATTTACATTGTGGACATGTGTTTGTATCTATATTCTCTTTCCCACATACGGGACAATTCATGATGGCTCTATTTGGTTTTCTTATTTTATTTACCATACATCGAAATATCTTTCCCGATTTTCTCTTTAATAAGCCCGGTTTCTCCTTGAATCCTGACCCTTTGCCCAAACACTTTTTCTAAAGCTTCTCTAGCTTCAGGGTCATCAAGTGCCTTCACGAAGGCATCATGATCATCATTGGCTATTGCTCTATGTATCTTTGTCAAATTTTCGCTGATTATCTGTCGCTCAGCAGACATGCCTTTTCGGCCAGCTTCATTGAGACCTATTTGTAAGCTCATGATATAATTAACAACATACAAACTATCTAGTTCACTATTTAATTCCTTTATTTTCTTCTCTGCAATTTCTTGATTTTGATTCCTAACAGCTTGCTTCAGTTCTTGAATTAAACCTTGAATTTTATCCTTTTGTTCCTGTTCTACTAGTTTCCCATACAATTTAAGGGCATTCTCTGTATATGCTATTAGGTTTTCTGCTCTCTTTTTATAATCCGGTGGCCGAATTATCTCTTCAATTTGCTGAATGTTATTTTCTGCCCTTTGTTTATCATTAGTGTTAAGTGCGTCTATGGCCTCGTTATAAAGTTTCTCAAATCGATCAGTCTCAACAATACCTTTTTCTTCACACTTTTTTTGTAACCTTTCTAATGTGTCTTCAGCCTTATCTCTCCATTTTCCACCTCTGCCAGCGTAAGCAGTAACTTCTTTACTTGATCCGTCTTCCATTACCAATCTGAGTTTAGTCCATTCCAAAACCCCATCGCGATTTAGTGATAATGATACATAAACACTAGTTCCTTTAGCAACATTTGGTGGCAGTTGCATCCAAATAGTTTGTTGTTTTTCATTCTTACTAGCAACTTCATTCATACCTGCATAAACTACAACCTTTAACCTGCGAGCATTGTCATGCGCAGTGAAGAATTCTTCTGGTTCTGAATCTAGAGGGTATGGTGTTCCTTTCTCAATTATGGGTTCAAATCTATCGCCTATTGTCTGAATTCCATAATGGACCGGGGTAACAGTTCCATATACGATAACTGGTTCTACTCGCTCTAAGTTTTCACCGCAATTAAAGCATTTTTGTGCTTCCAGTGGATTTTCTGCTTTACAGTTAGGACATTGTATATTTTCACATTTTTTGCTTACTATGCTAGCTCCCTTAGCTACAGCAGTCATTGGATTCCTTATTAAAACCTTATCTTTCCCAAAAATATCAATTATTTTTCTTTGTATTAATGGAATTAATGTTGACCCTCCTACTAAAAGTACATTATGGATATCTTCTGGAGTTAAATGGCAATTTTCTAAGCTTTGATGTACTAAATCCATGCTTTTGTCAACTTCAGGTAAAATCATCTTTTCAAATTGTTCCTTAGTTATCTCTTCACATACATCTATAAGGTTCCTTTCTTCGTCCTCAAGAGTTCCTGTTAGTATTATCTCTGCTTCATCTTCTTCAGAAAGTCTTTCTTTGGCCCTTTGTGCTTCATTTCTTAACTCTCCAAGAAAACGTATTCTTTTACCCTTAGGCATTTTGTAGATATCAACTTCATACTTAGTACTTATCCTATTCAATACTTCATCCATAATCTTCTGTGTGAAGTCATCGCCTCCCAGCCACATATTACCAGAACAATCTAGCTCTTGGAAAATTCCACCTGAATAAACAAGTGTGGTGATGTCTAGCGTGCCACCTCCTAAATCAAATACTAAAATGTATCTTTGTTCTTCTTCGCTCAAATTTTCTATCCCGTAAGCTATAGCAGCAGCACTTGGTTCACTAAGAATAGTTTGAACCCTAAAACCTGCTTTCCATCCCGCCTCTCTAGTTGCATCTCTCTGCTTATCTGTAAAGTAGGCTGGGACTGTTATTACTGCTCTGTCAACTTCTTCATTTAGGAAATGTTCAGTATCTTCTTTGATTTTTTTAAGGATCATAGAGGATATTTCAACAGGTGAATATTCTTTTTCTCCCATGATTACCCCTAAGCTATCTTCCGTTCCTTCAGAAGGGGGAACAATCTTATAATGCAATAGTTCTTTAGCTTTCTGTACATTGGGGTCATTGTAAGCCCTTCCCATTATTCTTTTAATGGAGGTTATGGTATCTTCAGGAAATGATATGATACGATTAAGAGCCTTTCTCCCCACAAGAATCTCAGAATCTTTCTTGGAAACGACCGATGGAGTTAATTTACTCCCTTCTCTATTTAGCAATATTCTTTGATTATCCGGGTGGGCAGCTACTGAATTGGTTGTTCCCAAATCAATACCTATACCTATTGCTTTTGCCATTTTCTTTAACCTCCTTTCTTTTTAGCTGTAATAACCTTTGAGGGTCTTAATTCTTGTCCTCTCCAACAATACCCTTTTTGGACTTCTTCAATAATATGACCTTCTGGAAAGTCTTGCACCTCTTTTGTACCTACAATTTCATGCAACCCAGGATCGGGTTTGCCACGCTCTGAAGCTCTTATTGGGATCACTTCTAAATCCTTTAGAGTTCTATAGACCCTCTTTTCAATATTCTCAAAATTTCCTAACCAAATCTTTGTCTGTTTATCAATTTTTGTTCCATTTCTTGTCTTTTCCTTAATATTTTGAAATAGACGTTCAAAAGAATCTGCAATTTCAATAAGTTTTATCAGTATATCCGTAATTTCAAACTTGTTTTTTATATATATTGATTCAATTAAATCATTACTAATAACTTCCAGCTTCCGACCCTTATCTTCAATATTCCAAATCTCAGGCTTATTTTGTTTTGCAATTAACTCCAGAAGACTTTTATCAGGCATCTTAATATCTCCTATTTATCAAATATTACTTCTAACTCAAGATTGTTTAGATTGTCATATTCATTTATTTCAAGCATCTCTATTTTTTTGAAATGAAATTCCTTAAAATCATTTGAGGTTGCTTTTAAATCGCGATCCAGCAGAAAGTCATTGTAATCTCTTATTATAGGAACACCCGCTAACCTAGAAATTTCTTTGGATATATTTTTCAATTCAACCTGGTTAGGGTCAATTTTCCTGATAGGATAATAGTCTATGTCTATTTTTATACGTTTTTGAGAACTCAGAAGGCTTCCTTGCGCTATCCGGCCTTCTTTTATGATAGGTCGGTTTTCAGGCTTTCTCATAAACTTTGGAAGAGCCTGGATAATTCTATCTCGAGGCGCATTTGGATCTAATTCTAAAATATCATATGCATCTTTTTTTCTGTTTAGAGGGTCTTTTATCAATGCTTAATACCTCCATGGTGTTTGAATTCGTCTACATATTTTGGCTACCGCAGCAAGATTTATAATAACACTTTTGTAAAGAGAATCGTCTAAGTCTTTAATCAGTTCTTCTATTGCATCCTCAGCGTATTCGATTACAAGTATAGTTGATTCTTCAAGAGAGGGATTTAAAAGTCTAATAGCTTTTTTAAGCAAGTTCACTGCTCTTTTACAGTCATCAATTTTATAATGATAATTGTATTCATTTATTGAATTTACTATTTCGACTGCCTTAGAATTATAAGCACCTGCAAGGTTTTCCTTGATTTGCCTACTTTCTGGGTCATATTTTAATGCCTTTCTAAAGAGGGAAATAGATCTATCTAAATCTGTCTCTTTAACACCTTCATTGTTGTAAGCAGTTGCCATTCCCTCCTTCGCAGTTTGATTCCCAGGTACAAGACTCAATGCCTTAGTAAAATCTTCCCTTGCCTGTTGAAACAATTTACGCCCTAAGCGTTTTTGGCCTCGGCCACAGTACAAGTTGGAAAGAATATTTTTGATAGATTGATCTTCCACGATTTCTAATCCTTTAGTCAGTATCCGTATAGCCTCATTTAATTCTACATTTGCTCCTTTATTGGTGCAAAGATCAATCACCTGCTTTTTTACCTCATGTTTTAAATTCAAAGAAATACGACGAAAAGCTTTATCTTTAACATGTTCAAGTAAATTGACATATTCTTTTGCTTTTTTTAAATCATCTAATGCATCTAGGTAAGCTTTCCTTCGTTCTTTAACCTCTGCTCTTTTCACCAAGCATATAATATATGTGTATTTTCCATCTGGTGTGTCTTTTTTAGACTTGGATAGCCTCTTCCACTTCTCAATAGCATATTCGGGCATTTTTAGGTCCTCTACTAGGACAAGAAGTTTGCCAAAATCACCTAAATATAATTTAAGCTTCCTCAATCTTTGATTTTCAGGTTTCAATTTAGATAATATTTCAGTCAATTTCCCAAATTCATAGCATATGCCCATTTCCCTGAGCATCAGAGGACCACAAGGCATAGAAAAAGATATGGACTTATTCCAGCATGACGGCCCTCCCATGCAATATTCAGCCCAAGAACATGTATCTTTTTGCTCACAATTTTTTCTTTTTGTGGCAAAACAAGGTTCACCTTCCAGTTTCTGTATATTACATATAAATTGGTGACGTTTTCTAATATCGTCTAGGTTAATTCCCATACTAACTGCTATCTCTAATGCATCCTTGTAATATAAGGCAACTTTTTCTTCTAGAAGAAAGTCTGCCATAAGATCTAGATACTTTCTATAATTTTCTTCTTGATTATTTATCTTATAACTCTCAATTTGATTTTTAAAATGTTGTTTAAATCTTTCATTTAACAGGCTTCCTCTTAGGTTATTTATATCCCTACCATTAATTTTAATGCCAGTGGACTTTTCTCTAAAATCTTTCCATTCTTTCCAAAAGTTATTTGAATTTATGATCATAACCCAATAAGCTATAGCTTTTCTCCACAACTTGGGGTCCTCTTCCAAATCTCCTGAGGTCATTTGATCAACTAGCTTACCATTTTTCATGATATATTTTTTACGTATATGCTTTTCTTGCTTTCCATAATCTTGCTCAGCTCCCAAAGCCCACCAGTAATATAGAAGAGCAAGATTATAAATTGTCCACGGAACATGGGGATTTTTAATCATTTTTTCTTTCCAATATTTTGCTGCCTTTTCTCTATTACCTGCCTTTATTGAGACAATAGGGAAAATATCTTTATATTTAGAAATCTCCTTAGTAATCTCTTCATCTTCTGGAAGGAGCTGAAATGCCTCATTTAGAAGAAAAGACAATTTATCATAATCCTTTTCTTTAATGGATAATGTGATTTGATGTAGATATAGGTGAGAGGCAAGTTCTTTGGCCTTTTCAAACTCAGGCTTGGTCTTAATGATTTCCCTAAGTTCGTTTAAGGCATCTCCTACTCTATCTTGTTTTACTAACGAGATAGCTTTGTAATAACGAAATTCTGGATTATCTGCTATTGAAGGCAGTTTCTGAATCAGTTGGCTAACCTCTCGATCCCTATCAACAGCAACAAGACAGGCCGTCAGTTGGCTTAATACTTCACTCTGAAAATTATTGCTATCAATCACTATTCCCCCTTTCAAAGCTATTTAGCCAATTCTGAAATGGTATATAAAATTTCAATTGCCTCTGAATATTGGCCCTCTTTAATATGCTCATTAGCCACAACCCAACGGGCATAATCAGTATAAATATCCTTTTTATTGCTATTAATGATCTCATTAAAAAAAGGTAAGGCTTTGTCTTTTTCTCCTTTTTTTAATAAAGCGAGCCCCTTATAATACTTTAGATTTGATTTATCTGGCTCTGAACCTGAAAGTTTTTCTAGGAAATTAAGCGCTTCATTAAAGTTATTTAGATAAAGGTTAAGTAAAGCATATTTATAAAGATAAAACCGGTTATTACTATCCAATTCTAAAGCTCTTTGGAAAAACTCTTTTGCTGTTTTGAGATTATCATCCTTTTTTCCCTTTAAAGCAGAGTCTCCTGCTATGTAATTCAACATAGCTACACTCTTTTTAACTTCATCATCTTCACCACTCTCTTCCAAATATTTCTCCCATTCCCTGATTGCTCCTTGGTAATCTTCTTTTTCAACAAGATGGCACCCCTTGAGATAATGAGCTTTGGCAATATTGCGTTCGAGTTCCATATCTTTTGGATATCTTTTAGCAAGAATGCACCAGCTATCCAAAGCTTCGTCATAATGGCCAGAACTTATCAAAGATAGCCCTAGATAGAATAAGACTGCATCATCTTTCTTTGTTTTTTTCAAATATTCTATTGATTTCTTGTAGTTTTGGTTTTTATAATGTAAAATTCCTAATCTTTTATTTAAAAAATCGGCATAGTTTTCATTTTGAACTGAGCTGTACTCAGCTATAGCAGTAGAAATGTTCCCTTGCCTTTCGGCTATGATTCCTTTGGCAATGTGAGAAGGATTATGTGAAGAATTTAAATTTAGCGCTTCGTTGAAATAAGAAAGGGCTTTATCCAATTTATTGGTAGTTAAGTAGTAATTACCCAGATAGTATATAATATCTTCATCCTTTCCATCTTGCTTATAAGCTTTAAGGTAATTATCTTCTGCTTCTTTCTTTTTCCCCATTTTCGTGTAAATATGGCCAATCTGCAAATATGCTCTTGCTTTCTTAGAATCCTCTGATTGTAGGACCTTATTAAACTCGGTTAATGCACCATTATAATCCCCTTTATTTGCCAAAGTGCAGCCAAAATAATAATTATATTTCAAACCCTTATCTTCTACAGACATAGGCCCTTTATAGTAAGGGTAATTATCGTCATGGTTCTTTATTCTTCTTGACCCATCGAGCAAGACGAGATTTTCATAAAATTTAACTGCCTTTTCAGGAAGATTTAGAATTGAATAAGATCTAGCGATAAAATAATCTATGTTTAAATATAGGGTTGATAGCGACACTAGTTGTTTCCAAAACAGCCCTTTCAAAATACCTTCCTCGATTTCTGACATTGGTGGAAGAGACGCTACAGTTACTGGAGCTGTTAGGTATTGTTTTATAACTTCACCATACTTGCCTTGGTAATATAATGAAGCAATTAAGGCTGCATAAAACTGTGGAGTATTTCCAAACAGTTTTCTTTCCTTCCTACAATATATTTCTGCTTCCTCATAATTTTTTTCTGAAATAAAAATAGTTATTAATATTTCATATGCCTGATGAGTGTATACATATTTACTATCAACTCTGATAGCTTTTTTAAGGTTTTCTTTAGCATTACTAAAGTCTCCTATTTTAAATAACTCTCTCCCTAAATAGTAATAATATTCTGCATTGTTTTTATCAATTTCACATGTTTTGGAAAATTCTTTAACAGCCTGGGAAGAATTATTAATTAGAGAAAAAGCTCTGCCTAAATTATAATGATACTTTGCCTCATCGGGGTACCTTTTGATGGAAATTTCAAAGTAATAGATGGCGCTATTAACCTTTTGTTTAGCCCCTTGGCTAAGTTCCTCCCACTCAGAGCTATTTTCAAACTCTTTGAAGATTAAATTACCAAAAATATAAGATATTTCCGCTTGTTTTGCTTTGGTATTTTTATCTTCAACTTTAAAATCTAAAAATTTGTGCCCGTAGGCAAAAATCTCAGCTTGATCTTCATCCTTTATATTTAACAGGCATTTTACTAACCAGTAATAAGCTAAGAGATTATCAGGCTCAAGGCTTAGACTCTTTTTTAATCCTTTTGCCGCTATGTTAGGATATCCGTCAAATAAATAAGCTAGTGCCAGGTAAAAATGAGCCCATTTAATCCTTGGATTAGCCTTTAAAACCTTTTTATTTAAATCCTTAATTTTTTTGCGTTTATTTAAATCTGTAGTTTCATCAAGATAACAAAGTTGTTTTAGTAAAGAAATGACCATTTTATCATAAATAGAATCTAATCTTATGTAGTCTAAATAAAATTCAATGGCTTCCTCTGTCTTGATTCTGTTCTCGGCATAGTATTTAGCCATTAATCTTATAGCAGGTTCAGGAAGAGCAAAGCCTAATTTTTTTGCTGTTTCATAATGTGTAACAGCAAGTGTTGTATCTCCTTTTAATCTAAATACATCTCCCAGACCAATATGTGCATTGGCCAAAATATAATTAACAACTTCTTTATTTTTATTTAGCTCTCTACGTTTCCTTTTATTTTCTAAGAAGTTATTTGCTACTTTGCTTCTGTTTAAATGGATAATTAATATGAGACCACAAATTACGCATCCTATTATTCTTGTAAGGAATTCATCTACATCCTTACTAGCTCCAAATTTGCTGTCGTATAGAACTAATGCTAAGAGGTCAATCAATACAATATTTGCTTCTAACAAAACACCCCTTCTCGCCCAGTTTTGGATCTTAGCTAATCCATACCCAAATATTATTTGCAAGAAGATGAATAAACCAATAGGAAATAAAACATATTCCTTGGAGAAGTTTTGAATAAAGATATCACCTAAAGCTCCAATTTGGCTCCCAATTGTTCCAATAAAAAATAGGCTAAAAAAGATATAAACCAACCAACTCATTTTAAGTTCTTAATTATTTTCTCATAGTTCTTTTGTGCTTTTTTTAAATTTTTCTTTTTCAGTGCTTTATCAGCCTTTTTTAAAATTCTTTGATACCTTTTTAAACTCCAACCACTTCTCATAAAGGCCAAATCGAGTTGAATACCTAAAGCAATAGCCACAATTATAGATACGACAATTACTTCTTCCATATTTTATTACACTTATAGTTAGTGTCTACTTTTCCAAGCCATCAGTAATAACTTTGCTGTTTTCTCTACCTTTTCGGGTAATCCTATTTCAATGGCTTTCTCAAGTTCCTTTAATGCTTTCGGATCTTCTGTTTCATGCAAGGTTAATGCTAAGTTATAATGAAGAAGCGAGGAGCCGGGGAATCTTTTTATGCCCTCACTTAGTATATTCTTAGCCTTATATGGTATTCTCACATAATTATAGAACTCACTTAAATAATAATAAGAACGCGGATTGTTAGGGAAATTCTTTAAGACTTCCTTATATTTCCTTTCAGCTTTAGCAGTCTGGCCAATGTTACGTAATTTTTTAGCTTCTTTTATACATAATTCAAAATCTTCTTTAGGTTTTTCAAGCCTTTCGAGGATATCGTTTATTTCCTGATATAGCTCATCTATTGTTTTATAACTTCTAGTTAAATCCAAACCAATTGCCTTAAGAATCATGTTATCAACTTCTTCAATTACAACATCATCAATGTCTTTATTGTATTCTCTTATATATTCTTTTGGAGAATCAACCTTGAATCGGGGATTATTTAAATTTTTGATAACTTCTTGATAGGCATCTCCAAAGGGAAGCTTTCCTGTTACCATCTCATAAAGTATAACACCTAGGGAATGTATATCTGATTGCAAGTCGCCTTTTCCACATAGGACTTCTCTTGCCATGTATGGCCATGTGCCCGCAACAGTAGAGGCTTTTTCAGCTGAATCCATTCGCTTACTAATTCCTAGGTCACTGAGCTTGACTATTTGATTTTTGCAAATAAAAATATTTTCAGGTTTTATATCTCTGTGAAAAATTTTGCATTTATGAAGCTGTGATAACGCCTTGCAAACCTGTTTAGCTATCCTTAGACTTTCAAGAATACCTAAAGGTTTTTGTAACCCAATACGCCCAATTTTGGCCCTAAGTGTTGGCCCCTCAACATACTCCATTATCATTGAGTAATAACCTCTATAATGACAAAAACCTATGTACTCAACTAGGTTTTCAGACTTTGCTATCTGAAAGGTTTTGACAACAACTTCATTGTTTATTACTTCTTTTATTAAAAACATTTCTTTTTCTTTATCTTTAGGAACTTTAATACAAACTCTGTCTTTCCCCCAATTCTTCTTGAATGTTCTATTTAACACTTCAACCAGATAGATACGACCAAAGCCTCCCTCGTCTATCCGCCTTATTTCTTTGAAATCTTCTTGAATGGCTATTGTTGACATTTCTCTTATTGCAAACTTAAGTTATTTATAAAAATAAATTTTACCATCCCTTAAGCCGAGGCCTATCTTATCACCCGACGCAAAATCCCCCTTTATAATCCTCTCACTTATAGGTTTAGTAATTAGCCTTTCAATGGTTCTTGCTAAGGGACGAGCTCCATTCTTAGGATCATAACTTTGCTTACAGATGAAATTTATAACTTGTTGTTCAATATTTAAGGAAATATTTTGGTTTTGTAATCGATTGTTCAATATATTAAGCATGTTTTTGGCAATTTTTGAAAGATCCTCCATTTGCAATTCCCTGAAATAGATGATTTCATCAACTCTATTCAAAAACTCAGGTCTGAAGTAGTTCTTGAGTTGAGAGACAGCTTCTTTTGCTTGGTTTCCTCCTCCTTCCTCTTTATTACCAAAACCTACAAACTTTCTCTCAGCAATATCACTCCCTATGTTGGAGGTCATAATAAATATGGCATTTTTAGCATTAACGGTTCTTCCTTTAGAATCAGTGAGTCTTCCCTCATCAAACACTTGAAGGAAAAGATCAAATATCTTAGGATGAGCTTTTTCTATTTCATCCAGCAGGACTATAGAATATGGATTGGTCCTCAATTTACCAGTAAGTTGACCTTCTTCCTCATAGCCCACGTAGCCAGGGGGCGAACCTATTAGTCTAGAAACGCTGTGTGCTTCCATATATTCCGACATATCTAGCTTTATTATGTTCTTTTCTGAACCGAAAAGGGTCTCAGCCAAAGATCTGGCAAGTTCTGTTTTTCCAACTCCAGTGGTGCCCAAGAATAGAAGAACACCAGCAGGCCTTCTAGGGTCCTTCAAACCCGCCCTTTCCATTTTGATTACCTGAACTACTTTATCTACTGCTTCATCTTGTCCGATTACCCTCTTTTTGATAAGATTTCCCAAGTTTGCAATTTTTTCTTGCTCTTCGTGGGTAAGTTGACGAAGCGGAATACCGGTCCAATCTGAAAGGATTCTTGCAATAATTTCTGCTGTAACTGTTCCAATCCTTGACTCAAGATTGTTTAAGTCTTCATAAAAACTCACAGAGTTCACCTTAATCCTACTACAGGCTTCGTCAAGGAGATCAATTGCCTTATCAGGTAGGTATCGGTCTGGTAAATATCTCGATGAAAGTTCAACGGCTTCCTTAAGAGCACTATCTTCAATAGTAACCTTGTGGTGTTTTTCGTATCGCTCCTTTAATCCTTTTAGCATTTCAAATGCCTCTTGCTTTCCTGGCTCTCTCACTATTATCGGCTGAAATCGCCTTTCCAAAGCAGGGTCTTTTTCAATATATTTTCGATACTCAGAAAGTGTGGTCGCCCCTATGCAACTTATTTCCCCTTCAGATAAGGCTGGCTTCATAATATCGCCTGCATCGAGACTACCCTCTGCTTTTTCAGCCCCTCCAAGGGTGTGGATTTCATCAATGAACAAGATGATTTCTTTATGGGCCTTGGCTTCTTTTATGATTCCAGTTACTCTTTCTTCAAATTGCCCTCTATACTTGGTACCTGCCACTAAACTTCCCATATTGATTTCAATAATTCGCCTGCCTTGCAAGGAAGGATTTATATTTCCACTAGCAATTCTTAAGGCAAGTCCTTTTACAATAGCAGTTTTCCCCACACCAGGTTCCCCAATAAGAACCGGGTTATTTTTAGTTTTCCGACAAAGAGTGCGAATTATTTGGAGGAGCTCTCCCTTTCTTCCTATGAGAGGCTCAATTTTACCTTCCCGAGCTAGACGAGTAAGATCCGTTCCAAATTTATCTAAAAAATAGGTCTTTTGATATTTGTTTTCATCTTTCTTGCCTTTTTTCGCACCTACTCCTACTGCTTCAAGTTCAATATCTTTTAGTTCCCAAGCCACTTGCTTAAATTCTTCTATTTGAATTCCAAAATTTTCTAGGACTTTTTTGATATGAGAACCTGGATTCTCTAAGATTGCTTTTAGCAAATAATTTGCATTTAAAATAGAAGAACCTCCTTTTTTGGCTAATTCTTTAGCCTGCTCAAATATTGCTTTGCACTCCTTGCTTCTATGAACAACTTTTTCTTTATGTTGGTAATTTCCTTTACCTACATTGTCTCTTAAAGACCTTCTTACCTCAGCCCTTTCAACCTTGAATTTAGCCAGTAATTCCTCAATAGGCTCAAATTCTGCCTCCAAATAACCCACATCGCTATAGTCTATTTCAAACATATCTAGTATCTCTGGCTTAAGTAGGTCCTTAGCTTTTAGAAGCCCAATAAATATCTGCTCCCGCTCAATATACTGATACCTGGCATGGGCTGTCTCACTAGCTCCAATCTGCCAGGTGAGCATAACTCCTGGAGAATATGTAAACATATTCGCTCCTTTATTGAAAAAACTAATTTTTCTTTACTTATTATATACTTTTTTGAATTCACCTTTCACCCATTTCATCTGAGACATAAAGTTTCTCCAAGCCCTGCTGAGTCATTTATATGCTAAAAGCGTGCCTAAGTCAAGGCACGCAGCCCTGAAGAATCAAAACTAAAAAAATAAGGTAAAAATAGTTAGAAAAGAAGATAAGGCAACATGGGTGTGATTTGAAAAAACTTTTCCCTAACCCTTGATTTTCAATCTTCCATCTATTTCTACCTCCTCCATTACCAATAATAAAACAATTTTTTTCTGTAATGTTTAAATTGGTAATCCAAACAGATTTCTTATGGTAATCTTGACGGCTTAACGGAGCAATCTGCTAAGCTATAAATAAGTTGGTGAAGTTAATCTTGAGGTATTACTGTCACCTAAAAGCTGAAACAACCAATACCAAAGTTATAAAAGAAGTGCTCGCTGGCAATTTGTTTGGCCTGTCTGCTGTGCTTACGGCACAGGCAGGCGTGCAAGTGTTAAAGATTGCAAGGTTTGTCCGCTAAAAGGAAAATGAGGATGCGTAAACTAATTGAGGGGTTATTTGGTGAAGCTAAAGAGTATTTGGGACTTCGTGTAGCTAAATTCAGGCGATTATGGAATGTAGAGGATGAAGCTATCCCTTTTGTTTGAGATAAACCTTTGCGGATAGGCGCTTTTTTGTTAAATTTTTTGTTAAAAAGGAATTAGGGAATAACTCAATAAGGTGGGTACTGTTACTAAAGGTAAAATATGAAAATTCAGGTTGGTCCTCATATATTAGAGCGAGGAGAAGAATGAGGCACTAATGAAAAAGAAATTATGGATGTCATTCAAAATGGTTTTACTATCCCAGCAAAATACAGACCCCTTGGCAAGGCCAAGATATACGATTTTAGACAAAAACGGCATGGCAGATACTATGAGCAAAAAAGAGTTGAAGTATTCTATATCATCAAAATGATAATATGATAACCGTAACTGTCTGCGTATTTTATGGGAAATAGGAGGAAATAAAATGAGAATTATTTATAATGATAGGACAGACCTCCTCTATATTCGTCTGGACAAAACAAAACAGGATGTTATAAACCGGCGGATTTCAGAGGATGTTGTATTAGACATAGGAGAGGATGGGAAGGTTGTTGGCATTGAGATCCTTGATGCATCAAGACATGTAAACTTGAAAAGCCTTTTCCAGTAAAATATGAACTTCCAAGAAAGGATACCCAATAAGAAAAAGAGAACAATAGGCCATTTGGTATGCTTACAGTCTCACTATTTTGGCCTATGATAAATAGGCCAGGGGGAGATATAAATTTTATAGTGAATTGCTGAGAAGTTTATCTAAACCTGTAGATCTTGTGGATTTATCTGAAAAATCTTTATTTAACCAAATAATTGAAGAAAAAGAGGTAAGGATATATGGATGAATTACTTCGAGAGGTCCAAGCTGAGAAGGAATATATCTTGGCTTCACCTAAATCGCCTTTGACGATTTCAGACATCCACCAACCGTTACCCCTAAGTGTTTTCACCTTTTAGGTGGTTAGGGTTAAGGAATTTCTTCCAGAGCAATCACGGATTTGGAATTATTGCCATTTTATTTAAAATCTCTATAATTGCCTACTATGGATTTAAATAATCCTTTTTTACCAGACCTCTCTATCCATTGTTATAAGGTCAAAATTAAGGCAAAGACGCCCTTTTTAATCCCCTCTTTCCCTGGCTCTATGTTGCGAGGGACATTCGGTGTAGCCCTAAAGAGGGTGGTTTGCTTAAATAGAAAGCAGGTATGTAGTGATTGTCTGGTAAGAAAAACTTGTATCTATCACTTCTTATTTGAGACAGAAACCCAAAATCCCATTAAAGGTATTACCAATCCTCCCCATCCCTTAATCCTTTATCCTCTTGATTTAGGCG
>Ga0190335_1000083_pt1 | contig 15863 bp, 15 predicted proteins | sample 48720489_MG_FD_161675 | JGI IMG/M metagenome (GOLD analysis project Ga0190335, IMG submission 161675) | Hydrothermal vent sediment bacterial communities from Southern Trench, Guaymas Basin, Mexico - 4872-04-8-9_MG | ecosystem: Environmental > Aquatic > Marine > Hydrothermal vents > Sediment ... | reverse complement strand
TTCGGACCTAGCGTCAGCTCTACAACCTATGCTGCTCAAAGAGCAGAGCTCTATTGCAGAGCAATAGCACATAACATAATTAATTTAATTCAAAAACTTTTTCAACGCAGCCGTTGGAGATGAGTAAATTATTTATATGATTATTCGCTAGGAGTATTTTATTATGCCTAAGGTGCAGAGAAAGCCTTTTAAGAAACCTGTTTATGGTATGTTCAGGTTTATTGATAAGATTAGTTTTGCTCAGGTCTTTACGTTCTGGCTTGTCATAATAGTCTTTTTTGGAATAGTATATTTTCTCCTTGCTTTTCTACCCGGGAATTCTTTGAGGTATGACGACATAGTCTTAAGACCTGATCTTAGCGGTTTTGTTAATAGCTTGTACTTCTCTTTTATAACAGCCACTGGTCTTGGCTACGGAGACGTTGCTCCTCTTGGTCTTAGCAAGTTCTTATCCGGGTTCGAGGTTATTCTTGGATTAATAATTTATGGTGTGCTTATCTCTAAGCTGGTGGGGGTGAAGCAGGAGGTTCTCTTAGAGGAGGTTTATAATATTAGTTACGAGGAGGTTATTGATAGGCTTAGGAGTGGGTTGTACTTGTTCAGGTCTGATATTAACCGGGTGTTGGAGAAGATTGAGACGGGTAGTGTTAAGCACAGGGAGATTAAGGATTTATGGATTCTTTTCTCCAGTCTTGACACCACCCTCACGAATATTAAGAAGCTTATCATTCCTTCTAAGAAGGAGCCGTATTATTATAAGAGGATTGATGTGTTCAGGCTTGAGCTTTTTCTTAATAGTATTCAGTTATCAATGAATAAGATTCTTGAGTTGATGAGGACTTTGAAGGCTCATAAGCTTGAGTGGAGGAATGATTTGCTGGTTACAAGTATTGAGGATGACGTTGGTGTTGTAAGAGAGATTATTGCTTATGAGTCTAAGAGGAGTCATGAGAAGCGGGTTGTGGATAAGCTTGCTGAGCTTAGTAAGACAATTAATAATATTAAGAAGGAAGTTAAGTCAGCAGGCGAGGGATCTGAGAAGAGTAAAAAGCAAGTGGGAAGATGATGATAACCATCAGTAAGAGAGTTATGATTGTCTTGGTGGTGTTTCTAGCATTAAGCCTGGTCCTGGTAATAAGCGCAGTATTGGATAGAGTATTAGGTTCTTATAGTTATTATGATACTAAGAGTCTCAAGGAGTATAAGAGACAGATTAATAGCACCTTGTCTAATAAGGAGTTCATAGAAGAACTTGTTAATCAAAACCTTGCTCAAAGAATAAGAATTCGTGAGTTAGAAGAGGAGTTAATGAATAAAGAAAGGATAATTGATTCTCTTATGAAAAGGCTTAACTTTAGTGCGCAGGTAAAGAGCAGTCCTTTTAATAGGATAAGCAGGGATGATATAAGGGTTTATAATGATAGGATTATCATATATGTTAACAAGGCCTTCCCTGTTGCTTTCACAAGGTCAAGGTCAATGTACCCTTTTATTAACGAGAATGTTTTTGCTTTGGAAATAAAGCCTAAAAGCCCGAATGAGCTAAGAGTAGGGGATATTATTGGTTTTGAATCGAAGACTTTTAATACTAGTATTATTCATCGTATCATTGAGATTGGCGAGGACGAGCAGGGTTGGTATGCTATTACAAAGGGGGATAATAATCCTGTCCCTGATCCTGAGAAGGTAAGGTTCGAGGATATTAGTGGCGTGCTTGTAGGCCTCATATATTAAACATTAATGAACATGTTAAAAAAGCATGCTAAACTATTTTTTTAGGTTGGGATGAAGAGGTGAAGAACTAATAAGGTGGTTTTATGAATAAAAGAACAACTTGGGTAATAACTGTTTTATTGGTAATAAGCCTCTTAGCTAATTTTGTGCTCTTAGTATTGTTGAGGAGTTCTAGAACAGGCGGCGAGGGTGTTGCTGGATTCTCAGTCTTGGTTGAGCAAAAAAGTCCTTTGCTTAGGAACGATACTATTGAGATTAATAAGGATGAGCTCTTGAAGTGTTGCTCTTTTATTAATATAAATGGGGAAGAGGATTCTTGTTATGTTATTAGAGGGTATAATTGTAGTTATTGCTCTACCTACTGCGAATAGGGTGAAAGTAGAAATTATGACTTTTCTAATTCTCTTATTCTTCTTCTTATCTTTTTTGCAAACTTCTTCTGGTCAAATTCTTTTTTGATTCTTCTGGCAAGGACGTGGTCTCCAAGCACATCCAGAATCCATTTGTAGAAATCATTCTTCTCTCGGTTTACATGGTATTCAAAAACTTTTTTATCACAAACCTCAATAGCATTTACCAATTCGTATATGTTCCTGGCTATTGTTCCGTTTGTGAACCAGAAAGCAAGTTTTGGGTCAGGAACATCTGATAATACTCTATTCGGATCTACCAATTGATATCACCTCTTTCTGATGAGTTAATGTCGGGCGGGGTATAAATATTTTTTGGGATATAAACCGGAATATTTATATATTTACAAATTTTATAATTTTCTGAAAGTAATAAAAATTATGAGTTTTTAACATGAAAGCATACGAGCTGGATGATGAAATAATAGAATTCTACCGAACAGCTGGCAGGATGCAAGGAATTGATGACTCATTAGCAACAATACTCGGAACACTATACCTTGAACCCGGAGAAATGTCAATGGAAGAACTCGCAAAGAAAACAGGCTACAGCCTGGCCTCAATAAGCAACAAGATAAAGATGCTTGAGCCAAGCGGAATAATAAGAAGAGTTAGAAAGCCAGGCACAAAAAAAATCTTTCTCTACGCAGAAAAAGACATAATGAGAATCATGAAGAAAACCTTGGTGATGAAACAAGAATCAGTGATTAAGCTTGCAAAAGAGAGAATACCTTTCATAATAAGAAAGTACAAGAATAAGAAACTCACAGAGGAACAAAAAAATAAGCTCAGGATAATAGAGAACTATTATAAAGGAATCCTGAGATTCGAGGGAATCATAAAGGAAATCCTGAGAAAACTGGATGAAAACCAAATAAAGACTAAATAAAAAAGTAATAGTAATAAAAAGGGAAAAATGAGAGCGAGAAGTCCTAAGCCAATCATTGAATTAAGGGGTGTGTGGAAAACTTATTACATGGGAGATGTCAGAGTGGATGCTCTTCGCGGCTTAAACCTGGTTGTGCGGAAAGGAGAATTCTTATCAATAATGGGTCCTTCTGGTTCTGGTAAGAGCACAGCTATGAACATGATAGGCGCGTTGGACATACCAACAAAGGGTAGTGTTCTGCTGGAAACCCAAGACATATCATTATTATCAGAGTCAAGCCTTGCTCAGATTAGAGGAAGGAAGATAGGCTTCATATTCCAGCAGTTCAACCTCATCCCAACGCTCACAGCTTTGGAGAACGTGATGCTGCCCATGATATTCCAGGACATACCCAGAGATAAGAGGATTGAAAGAGCGAGAAAGCTTCTTAAAATGGTAGATCTAGGTAACAGGACATATCATAAGCCAACCGAGCTTTCAGGGGGCCAGCAGCAAAGAGTGGCAATCGCAAGAGCTCTTGCTAATAATCCTGAAGTCGTACTAGCTGATGAGCCAACAGGCAACTTGGATTCAAAAACAGGGAGAACAGTAATTGATTTCCTAAAAAAACTTCATAAGGAAGAAGGTAAAACCATTATTATGGTAACACACGACAAGGAGGTGGCGAAGCACGCTGAGAGAATAGAATACCTTTTAGACGGCAGAATAATTAAGACTTTGAAAGCATAGAAGCATGGTCTTCCAGAGGAATATTTTGTTTTTTTTGTTTAGAAACAAAAGAATAATTAATAATAATTAAATATCAAAAGATTATGAGATAAAGGGAAAAAACAGCACTGAGAAGGACGAAAGAGCATAATTAATAAGGAAAGATAAGAAAAGGGTGATAAAGAATGAGAACGAAACAAGTCTTTATTAAGACGATAATAACAGCAATAATTGTCCTAGTAATAGCAACGAGTATGGTAGTAAGCACTAATGCTCAGATACCAACATTCCCTCAGATAACAGTGACGCTAATAAACCAAGAGCCTGACCCGGTTGCTCCTGGGAGCACTGTGAAAATGAGGTTCAGAGTGGAGAATGAAGGCTCAACACCAGCTGAGGATGTGCAAGCAAAACTAGTGCTTAAATACCCTTTCTCGTTCTACGGAGAAGAAGAGGTTAAGAACCTAGGCACAATAGGAGGGAGCCAGACAGACGAGTTAGGCGTAAGGGAGGACTGGGAGTTACTTGTTGATTCAGGAGCCGCCACAGGGGAGCACACAGTGGAGTTCTGGTATAAGACCAAGGGAGGGGTGTGGACCAAGGCAGGAGACTACCCTGTGACTGTGAGGTCAAGAGAAGCAGTCCTAGCAATAAACGAGATAAGAACAGGCGAGGAGAGCATAATGCCAGGAACCACAAGAAGGGTGTCTTTCGTATTAGAGAACCTCGCGGATAACACGCTTACTAATATTAAGCTCACCTTGGACTTGTACTCCGCGCTTACCACTACTGCAAGCGTGACTTTTGTAGAGCTTCCCTTCACACCAATAGGTTCGGGTAATGAGAAGACACTGAGAAAACTCGAGCCAGGCGAATCCAAGGAGGTGGTATTCGACTTATTCACAGACGCTGATGCAGAGTCAAAAGCTTACAAGATTCCTTACACCCTTACTTATTCGGACTCCTCAGGGACTAATTTTACAAGCACAGGAATCCTGGGCTTAATAGTGGAGGCTGCTCCTGAGTTATCAGTTAACATAGAGAACACAGAGGTGTACAGTGCTGGCAAAAAAGGAAAGGTTGATATCAAGCTGGTTAACAAGGGCTTCAGTGATATCAAGTTCCTTGATGTTCTGCTTTCAGAGAACAAGGACTTTGAGATAATATCAAACCCAGAAGTGTATATCGGAAAGCTTGATTCTGATGATTACGAAATAGCAGAGTACACAATCATGGTTAATAAGGAAGCAAAGGATAAGGTAATCCTGCCATTACGCGTGGAGTACAGGGATGCTAATGGCAAGTTTTATACAAAGGAATTTCCTCTTAGCCTAAAGCTTTTCTCAGGAAACGAACTAAAGCAGAGAACTAATAGTGGCGGGTTCCCTTTTGGGATAATAATCATAGTAATAGTAGTTATAGGCGGAGTAGTGTACGTATATAAGAGAAGAAGGAGTAAGAGGAAAAAGAGTTAAAGAGCGAAAAAAAAGTCTTTCCCAGGAGGTACTTGTTTCACATTATTTTTGTTTTTTTTTCATTTTTTTTATGAAAAACACTTCGCTAACTTCATTGTAAAATGCTCGCTGATTATTTCAGACTAGCTCTTAGAAGCCTTGCTAAGAGAAAACTAAGAACCTATCTCACAATGATAGGTATATTCATAGGCATAGCCGCGGTTGTTTCTCTGATTGGCCTTGGGCAGGGCTTAAGAGCTGCAATAATTTCACAGTTCGGTTTTCTAGGCACAGATATTCTTAGTGTGCAGGCTGCAGGAGCGAGTCTGGGAGGGCCTCCTGGTTCAGGAGCAGTAACCCCTCTAACAAAGGACCTTGTTGATAAGATTGAGAATGTTAATGGCGTGGATACTGTTTTTGCAAGGTATGTTGAGAGCGGAACAATGGAGTTCAATGATAAGCAAAGAATAAGTTATGCTGTTTCCATACCAGAAGGAGATAAGAGGAAAGTCTTGGAGAGGATGGCAAACCTTGAAGCAGAGCAAGGCAGATTGTTAAGAGACGATGATAATAAAGCAGTGCTTCTGGGTAATGACTTCACAAAGGATGATATGTTTGGAAAAGGAGTAAGAGCAGGGGACAAGGTGCTTATTAATGATAAAGAATTCAGGGTTGTTGGGATACTAAAAAAGAAAGGAAGCTTTATGTTTGACCGGGCTGTGTTAATTAATGAACACACCATGATTAATGAGCTTGGCACAGACGAGGACGAGGTTGCTATTATTGCAGTGAAGGTAAAGGATGAGAAGAAAATAGGTGAAGTACAGGAAAAGATTGAAAGGCTTCTTAGAAAAGAAAGGGGTGTTAAGGAGGGAGAAGAAGACTTTGTGGTGCAGAGCCCACAAAAAATTCTTGAGTCACTGGACTCAACCCTGTTCGCGATCCAGATTTTTATAACAATAATCGCAGCAATCTCCTTACTTGTAGGAGGGATAGGCATAATGAATACCATGTATACTGCAGTGCTTGAGAGGAGGAAAGAAATAGGTATTATGAAAGCAATAGGAGCAAGGAACAGCACAATATTCACACTCTTCTTTATTGAATCAGGCTTCCTAGGCATGGTAGGCGGGATAATAGGCATAATTCTTGGATTAATACTTGCTTATGGCCTAGCAGCTATTGGAAGACTAACCCTTGGCTCTGAACTCATACAAGCCAGTGTGAGTCCTGGCTTAATCATAGGGGCTCTTATGTTTTCATTTGTAATTGGAACAATATTCGGTGTGCTTCCTGCTGTGCAGGCTTCAAAACTAAACCCGGTGGATTCACTGCGTGAAACAAAGTAAGAATATGAGAGGAGAGTAGTACAAGATGAAACTAATAAAACTTGACGAGATAAAGTACTCGTTGAAGAACCTGAAGAACAGAAGCCTGAGAAGCTTCCTCTCAATACTCTCCATACTCATAGGTATCACAGCAATCTTTGCTCTTGTAAGCTTTGGCCTGGGCATACAAGCGTATATGGATGAATTAGCAAAGCAAGCAGGAGCAGATAAACTATATATTCGGCCCAAAGGAATATCCGGGTTTGGAACGGATGAGAACTTCTTCTTAGCACAGGATGATATTGATTTTGTAGCAAAGATTAATGGTGTTAAGGATATAACAGGGGCTTATTTTAAGGCAGGAGAATTAAAGTTCAAAGACCAGGTAAAATATTATTCTGTGGTTGGGATGGATATTGATGACTTGGACTTATTAATGGAAGGCTTTAATATTGACATAGAAGAAGGCAGAGGCTTAAGAAAAGGAGATATGAATAAGGTGGTGCTTGGCTACAATTATATGGTTGAGAACAAGATATTTAAAAAACCATTAAAAGTAGGGGATAAGGTTGAGCTTAATGGTGCGGACTTTGAGGTTGTTGGGTTTTACAGCGAGGTAGGTAATCCAGGGGATGATTCACAAATATACATAACTCTAGAAGCGTTTGAAGAATTATACCCTGAGAACAAAGGCCGGTTCGGTTATGTAATGTTAAGCGCAGAAAAAGGGGTTCTGCCTAAAGAACTTGCTGAGAAGATAACTGAGAAGCTAAGAAAACACAGGGGTGAAGAAGAAGGAAAAGAAACCTTTTTTGTGCAGAGCTTTGAAGACATAATAAAGACTTTTGGAAACATAATAAATGTGCTTAACGGAATCCTGGTCCTAATAGCCCTGATATCCCTGGTTGTTGCCTCGGTTAATATTATGAATACCATGTACACAGCAGTCCTGGAGAGGACCAAGGAGATAGGGATAATGAAAGCAGTGGGTGCGAGGAACAGCGATATCTTGTTCGTATTTGTTTTTGAATCAGGCTTCCTGGGAATGATAGGCGGGATACTAGGCGTGTTTTTCGGCTTTGTTGTGGCACGTATAGGCGGAGCAATAGCAGCAAATGCGGGTTACAGTTTGTTAAAACCAATATTCCCGTGGTATCTAATAATAGGGTGCGTGGTCTTTGCTTTCCTTGTAGGAGCACTCTCAGGACTCATGCCTGCTATCAGGGCTTCAAAGCAGAAACCAGTGGATGCTTTGCGCTACGAGTAAAAACCTCGGCGAGAAGTATTTTGGGATTAAAGTAATTAGGGATGAGTAAAAAAGAAGAGAGAAGGGGGGAAGAGAAGAAAAGGTTTAAAAAAAGGGTTTTAAAAAAGGTTAAGAATAAGAGAGTGGTTTAATGTGGTTTTTAGTAAAAAAGGGGTAATTTAATAAATAGAAGCCTAGTACTAAAAGCGGTTTAGGAGTAATACGAGGTGGGTGGATGAGTGAGCAGGATTACCCGGGTGAAGAGTTAGAAGCATTAAAACAAGCTATTAAGACCGAGCTTGATATAAGGAAGTTCTACTTGGATAGTGCTGATAAGACTAAGAATGAGCTTGCAAGGAAAGTATTATTATTCCTTGCTGATGAAGAGCTACGACATGTTGATGAAATCCATGCTTTCAGCCGCTCGGTTCATGAAGGAGAAGAGCCTATGATTAACCAGGGGCCTGAAGACGAGGCTATTAACAGGGCTAAAGAGTTCTTCACAGCAACCATGAAGAGCATAAATGAGAGGAGAGTAGCAGGGAGTGATGATATAAGTGTTTATGAGATAGGCTTACAAATGGAGCAGAACACATATGATTTCTATAAGAAAGCCGCGGGTAAAGCACAGCATCCTAATGTGAAGAAGCTCTTTGAGTTTCTTATGAAAGAAGAGAATGCTCATTACGCATTGCTAAGCAACGCTATTAATTACTTAAAAGACCCTGCTAATTTTTTTCAGGACCAGGAATCCTGGTTTTTTGAGGGCTGAGGGCTTTTTTGGTGCTCTTTCGTACCAATAATAATAGGTTAAAATAAGTGAGAATTTAATTAACAGAAACAAGGGGAGGTGTTAGTTAATAAGGAGTAAGTAATTTAGCGGTCCTCACGCGCCGGACAGGCTTTAACAAGTTTTTTTTATGGTTAAGCTAAAAAATTTTTTTAATAAACTTTAAATAAAATTAAATCTAAAAATAAGCTTAGAATAAAAATCGGATTTGTAATAAGTCTAAAAACAAGCAAGGAGTTCAGGACTAGGAAAAAAAAGAAGGGGTGTTCCTAGGAGTGGAAGGAGCAAAAGTTTCGAGGTATATGTTTATAGCATTACTCCTAATCCTATTATACCTTGCTTTCAGATTAGTTCAGCCTTTCTTCACATACATATTCCTGGGCTTAATACTAACCATTGCTGTGTATCCCTTCTACAAGTTGTTCTCCAAGAGAATAAAGCATAAGAAGACAAGCAGTATAATCGCAATAGTGCTTATATTACTAATAATCATCATTCCTTCGTTTCTTATTGTAAGCCTGCTTGTAAAACAAACAGTTAGTTTTATCAACTCTTTTAACACAGCTTCTTTTGAAAAAACAAACGAGTACATAGTAAGCCTCTTCGGGCCCGGAGCTGATTTGAATCAGAACCTTAATGAAATCCTCTTTAATGTTAAGGATTTCATTGCAAGGTCTGCTTTCTCAATAGCAGGCTCTGTAGCTGAGGTTGTGCTTGGCTTATTCATCATGTTCTTTATAATGTACTACGGGTTTGTTGAGGGAGATAAGTGGTTCTGTCAGATAAAGGATTTCATCCCTTTCTCCAAGGAGAGAAGGGAGAGGCTTGTCAAGGAGATAAAGAACGTCACCCAAGCAGTTATTTACGGCCAGATATTCATAGCAATACTTCAAGGAACCCTGGGAGGAATAGGCTTCTTCATAGTGGGGATTAGTAATCCTGTATTTTGGGGTTTTGTAATGACCATCCTTGCTTTTCTTCCTGTTGTAGGCACAGGCTTTGTATGGGGCCCTGCAGGGCTAATAGAGCTTATTAATGGTCATATAATTTCAGGAGTCTTCCTGCTTGTATACGGCTTCTTCATAGTAGCAGGTATTGATAACCTTATAAGGCCTAGGATCATATCAGGTAAGGGAAGAATCCACCCAGTAGTAGCCCTGATTGGTGTTCTTGGAGGCTTAAAAGTGTTCGGCTTCCTTGGCATTATAATAGGCCCGTTAATAGCTGCTCTGTTCATAGCAATGCTTGAATTCTTCTACGAGGATTATGTAAAGGCAAACGCTTAATCCTAACCCCTCTCATCCTATCCCTGCACCTTTACTTCTTACCATCTTACCCTTCCTCGTACTCATCCCTTAGCCCTCCGCTTTTTAAGGTTCTTTTCCCTTATCCTTGCTTCATCCTCTGAAGGTAAGCTCTTAGCTTAAGCTTAATCTCTTGTTTCACTTCTTCCCCTACTCCGAGCTTATCCACTTCTTCATCCCAATTAATATTAGGGAGTCTGGTAAGGGTTCCCCTGAAATTTCTGCCTCCAAGGCTTACTTGTTTCTCAACTTCTTGTGCTATCCTGCTCCCGAATAATTTTATAGCAGGAAACTTAGTAATATTATCTGCGCCTGCTCTTAGAAGCCTGGAATAATAATGAGTCTTGTCATGCCAAGCCCCTGCAGTAATCCAGAGATTAGGGAATGCTCTTCTTGTCTTCTTAACCCACTCCTCATAGTATTGGATTGGCGGAGAATACTTAAAAGGTGTTCCTCTATGAGGGTTTAAGGAGTAGAAAGTCACTCTTGTAATACGGTTTACTCTTATAAAATCTTCTAGTCGCTCGAAATCCTTGAGAGTCTCGCCAAGACCGATAATAATGGTTACTCCTTTTTTTAGTCCTAGCTCATCACACGCAGAGAAGCAGGACAGAATCTCTGATAAAGGCTTTGAAGGACACACCGTTCTCCTAATAACAGGGTTTATGCATTCAACAGCGCCTACGACTCCCTCTGTATAAGGCTTGAGAAGGCTTAGTTCTTCTTTGCTAAGCACTCCGATGTTAAGCCATTGCTTCTTGCCTGTTATTTCACGAATAGTCTTTGCTATGAAGACGAGTTCATCCATGGAAAAAGAGTCGTACCCGCCTGAGAGGAATTCTATTTGCCAGCCGCATGCTTCTGAAATAATTGCTTCTGCGAATATAGATGCAAAACTACGCCTTGCTCTTCGCGGATTCCTGATAAGGTTTTTCTGGGTTGACATATAGCAGAAAGCACAATCCGCTTTGCTACAATACCAGCTAAGGAACAAGGCGCGTTCAAAAAAAGTGGTTTTTAAATTCATGTTACTCCTCTTCTACTGTTCCTATTATCAACACCTCTATTATTTATATTGCCCTTTATATTACCAGGTGGTTTTTGTTTTTAATAAGAAAGAAGAATAGTTTTATTTAAAAAAGTTATAATTTAATGTATACTTTAATGGTTATTAGTTTATGATTAGGGTATTCAAAAAAAAATAAGAGCTCATAAAAAGAATGATTTTATAATATTTTAAGGAGTTCAATCTCAGAGGGCATTAATGTTGATTGTACTTCCTTCTTATATACTTCTACTTCTTTCATCTTAATCCTAACAAAGTCATCTAGGAATCTATGACGCCACCATAATCGCGAAATTTAAGGATAGGAGAAGTGCTGACGCCTTTATTAAACTAGTCCAAAAATATGACTTTGTTGAGAGAACAGAGACCAGGCTACTCTTAAAAACAGTAAAAGAGCACATGATAAAGCTACCCATAAAATAGAATAAATAGAATTAAATCAGAGTAGCATAAGAGTAAAACACCAGAGTAAAGTAGGAAACTATTAAGAAGAAGAACCTAGCTCGTATAAGAGCTCAATAAGACTAGCAGCACTCCAAGCCTGACTAAGACAACCCCTACTCTGCATATGCTTAGCACTACTAAGCTCAGCACAACACCCAACAAAGCCAGAGAAGAACATTTCTTCTTTACTCGCACCAACAATCCTCTTAATCTTATCAGCGTAATACTTCTTATCAAGCCTATGCATAGCAAGAGCAGCGTAATTATTAATATAATACCACGAATCGCCGTTATGATAACTAGCATTATCCTCTCCGGAATGCTCACACCTGAACAAAGAACTCTTATGGCTCAGCGTGGATAAGCCACCCCACCCGAGCCACAACTCCTTGAGAGCATCATCAAATACTCTTCTCCACTCCTTCCTTGTTAGTAGCTCAGGATAAATGTAGTAAGCTAAGAAAACATTAGGTCTTATAGGACTATGAGAAGGAGAAGGAATAGAGCCGCTAGTAGTGATAGGAACACAGTCATAAAGCCTGTTCTGTGTGAAAAAAACCTTCCTCACCCTCTGCCTGACCTCATTCTCAAGACTCCTGAAGAGCGGCTTTGACTTAGTAATACTCGCAATAAGATTATGAAGATTAATCATTGATAAGAATAACGCCTGTACTTCTATACACGCACCAGCCCTCTCTGCTTTCAGAGTATCCATCCAAGTCTCCTGCTCATCATTAATTATTAATCCATCACTTGAATGATAATGAGACAAGCCAAGAATAGTTTTTTCCAACGCCCTCTTAATAATAACAAAGTCAGAAACAGACAAATAATCATTAATAATCTTCTTTGAAACAAGTAGCTTAATATAATCCTTCACCCTAAGAAAGAGCCAGCCAACCGCATCAACACTCTTAACATCAGACTGGCTTCCAGGTAGGCGAGTAGGAATCAAGCCATCATCAGATATACTCTTAAGATACTTAAAAAGAATACTCTTCACAAGGTAATACTTTCCTTGTAACATAAGAGCCTTAAGGCTTATAAGCTCATCCCTTGCCCAGAACTGGCAGAACCAGGGCAGACCAGCAATAACACCCACTGTGCGGCTCCCCACCTCAGCACTGATAAGCAAGTCATCCAAGGCTTTCATCGCAGTATTAAGAGCAGGGTCTCGGCTTGTAAAAGCATGAGCCACGTAATTCTTTATGGAGTTAAACAAGTACTGCCGGTTATCATAAATCATCCGCGCACTACTCATAGCCTCTTCCTTGTTATCAGAAAAAGAAAAAACCAGGTTAAGATCCTTATCAACCCTAATGCTAAGCGCCTGGTACACATAGAACTCTGAGCGTGTATTTCGCTCAGCATCATAAGAGTAATTCTTCTTAACCCACCTATCAATAAGCCTGAAATCCTTTGCTCCTTTTATCACAAGAAAACAAGTCTTATCAAGCACGCACAACGAGTTATCAGTAAACTTATCGTAACGTATAATAATAAAATCCTCGTCCTCCTGCGTAACAGTATAAATCCTTCCCTGATCATCATAATCAAACATGGCTCTGAAGTCAAGTTCTAACAGTAGCTCACCAGCATAGTTCTTAACAGAATAAATCATTGAATTATTAAAAAGACTAAAACTCTCCTCAACTCCGCCTTTGTATATCCTCTTAACATTAAACAAGTTGTTCCTAATACCAGTAAGCGCTCTATCAATCTCTATGTTCTCAATAGTCTTGTAAAGCTCCCACTTCTTATTATCAAAAAAGAATAATCCTTGCATGTGAGTAAAGTTCTTTCTGCCTAACGAGAGATAATTACCCTTCTTATTAGTTATTAAAAAACCAACTTCTCCAACCACGTGCTCGTCTACACAGGCATTATTAAAAGAATGAATCACGTGCAAACCCGCCAACCCCCTTTTTTTTATTAGTTTAGTTTAAAAATATTTTTTTATTATTCTTATTCTTCTTCTTATTATTTACGCTTAAAAAAAAACTTTCTTTTAAGCTTACTTATTTCTTAACCTTACTTAATCTTTCTTCCTGCCTTTGAAGCTAACAACACAATGATCTCCGACATTAAGGTGTTTGAAATTATCAATGACCTCTGCTTCATCACCCACAAGAGACTTCTCAAGTAACACATCCTTAACCTTCGCATTCTCACCCACAACACTATCCCTTATGATACTATTAATAATCTCGGATCCTCCTCCAATAGTAACATAAGGACCAATAACAGAATCCCTTATCCTCACATCATCAGCAATATGAACAGGTGGTATTATAACACTGTTCTGCGTCTTTATAACCCTGTGTCTATCCTTTTTTAAGAGCTCCCTATTAGACTCAAGCAGGGTGTCAGGCTTTCCAAAATCATACCACGCCTTAACCTCAGGACAGATTATCTTTGCGCCGTGCTCTACCATGTAATCAAAAGCATCAGTAAGATAATACTCTCCTTTTAAGGTTATCTTGTTATCAAAAACATGTTTTATACCCTTAAACATCAACTTGTAATCCTTGATATAGTACAAACCAATATTAGCAAGCCTTGAAACAGGCTTATCAGGCTTCTCAACAATCCTCTTCAAATAACCCTGGTTATCAAGAACACACACGCCGAAACGAGAGTAATCCTCCACCTCCTTGGTCCATATAATACCTGCCTCATCATCTTTGAGTTTATTAATAATGCTAAGGTCTGCTTCAAAAACAGTGTCAACAAAGATTATTAGCACAGGCTCATCAACGTACTTCTCAACAAGCCGGATAGCACCAGCGGTTCCATCCAGGGTTCTCTGCTCAACAAACCGGGCTTTGAAGTCGTAGTGCTTCTTAATAAATTCCTCTACTTTTTCTTTCAGATGACCTGTTATGAAGATTACCTCGCTTACATCAAGATTCTTAAGCTCATCAAGAACATAACTTATGCCCGGCTTCCCAGCAATTAACAGCATAGGCTTTGGCTTAGTATGAGTATGAGGCCTCATCCTCGTACCAGCACCTGCTAAAGGTATTATTACTTTCATATTCAACAACCCCCTGCTCTGCTCAGAATAAACAAAACAAGGAAGTATTTATAAAAATTATGGTAAGCACCACAACCTAAATAATCAAACCCTGACCCTTAATACTGCTATAAAGCTAATAAAACACATCAAAGCACTCTAAAATACGCAAACTTTTTATAATGAAATCATAAAAATATTAAAGGTATGCTATCAATTATTGAATTGCCACGAACTATTAGTAAGCTTAAATATGAAGAGGCTGAGCTGTTCAAGCGTTTCTTTGATGTTAAAAGAACCACTGGGAGACTCGTCATCCCAGACGAGATGAAGCCTTGGGTTAAGAAGACTTTTGGGAACATACACCACGTTGAGAACCAAGAGATTATCAAGGTTTTTAACAAATTAACCTTTGAAACAGCAGTCTTTAACGAGCTCAGAGCAAAGAGACCAATAGAAGCAAAGAGCTATGAAAGCGATAATGATGTTAAGGAAGCACTGAATAAGAGTGTTGGAGGGCCTTTCTGCACCCCGCTCCGCATGACACCCTCAGACACTTTCGGAAGGATAAAAGGAAAATATTGTGTTAGTGCAAGTAATGTTGCTAAGTATGACGGGCTTCACGGATTAATAATCTTTAATAAGCATAACCCTCTTGACTTTAATGAGAAGGAACTCAGAGACTATTTTAAGAGTGCTATGAATTGGTTTAAAAAAGCTTATAAGAATAATAAAAAAGCAGCTTATCCTTTCTTGCTCTGGAATTGTTTGTGGCGCTCAGCAGCCAGTATTATTCACGGACACTTCCAATTAGTAATAGGAGAAGGAGCTCATTATGCAGAAGCAGAATACTATAACAAGATTAGGAAGGAGTACTATAAGAAGTATGCACAAGACTACTTCTCTGACTTATACTACGCCCATGAAATTATTGGTCTGGGAATGAGAAGGAAGGGCTTAAGAATATTCACGAGTATTGTGCCTAGGAAGGACAAAGAGGTAACACTTATCTATGATAAGTTTAAGTTTGATAACTCCTTTGTAAAAGCAGTGTATAAAGTCACCAGGAGTCTAGTAAAGGATTTTGGAGTGATGAGTTTTAACCTGGGGATAATCCTCCCCCCTCTCAACAAGGACGCGGAATGGAAAGGCTTTCCAATAATTGCCAGGATTGTTGATAGGGGTAACTTAAGCAATAAAACAACGGATATTGGCGGCATGGAATTATACGCAAGAACCAATATTATAGGAACCGATCCTTACAAAGTCTTTGAGAAGATTAAGAGTTACTTCTGAAATTCTTAAAATTAAGTGATATTTCTTTTAATATTCCTTTTATTTTTCTACCGCCTTGTTATGCGCTACTATGTAGAACTTTACAAAGTGCTTCCAATCAGCAAGGTTCGATAAGTACTTTGCGTTTATCTTGTTCTGCACTCTCTCAGCATGGTCAAGAGTCGCGTACCTATACATT
>Ga0190335_1000066_pt1 | contig 17098 bp, 21 predicted proteins | sample 48720489_MG_FD_161675 | JGI IMG/M metagenome (GOLD analysis project Ga0190335, IMG submission 161675) | Hydrothermal vent sediment bacterial communities from Southern Trench, Guaymas Basin, Mexico - 4872-04-8-9_MG | ecosystem: Environmental > Aquatic > Marine > Hydrothermal vents > Sediment ... | reverse complement strand
TACTTATCATTCGTAGTATACGGTCTTGTCAAACAGAATTCTATTGACACGCGTCCTTTTTTTCCTTGTTCTTCGTGGTGTGCTGCTCGGAGCAGGAGGTAGTGGTCTGCCTTAGCCTTCCTCATACTCTGCCAAACCTGGGCTACTGGGTTGTAGTACTGGTAGAGCATCCCTGAGAAGAACAAACTTAGTCCTAGGGCTAGGGTCGTGCTGTGCTGCTTGGTTTCTCCTATGATTAATCTAAGCAGCCCTGTTTTTTTCTTCTTTTCACCTCTGAGCAGTTTAATTCTTGTCATCTTAACCCTTTTTATCTTCCTTTTACTTCGAATAATTGTTTTGCTACGGGTCTTCTTGGATTCTCAATTACGAACACAGTATTATACCATTGCTGAGATATCCTTGCATCTAACTCTCTGAGATCATAATTCCTCATCACTATCCCGCCATTAGTATAAGGCACTCCTTTATTCACTGCTCTTATCCTATCCGGATAATCAGCTCCGCATAACACTATGCCTTGCCCTGTTCTACCCAGCTTCTTATCATAAGAGTTAGGATAATTTATTCCTATGACTCCAGCGCCGTATAAGTCTGGTAGGTTAGGGGAGAAATTCCTGTAAGTCGGGGCGTAGATTCCTTCCGGAGTTGCATGATCCCCTTTCCTTGTCTTAGGCGCAGGGTTAATCCCTGTGGAGCAAGGATACGTCTTCACCTTTCTTACCCCTTTGTTCGAGACCTCGAAAAGGCTTAGTGTGTTCTCAAGCTTGTTAACATATATTATGTTCTCGTAACCCCCTCTGCTGTATACTTCCAGAACTGAGAAGGGAACATCATGATGGGAGTTCTGCGATGATAGACGCGTAGCGTATCTTCTCACTGAATTATTATTTGGATTAGTAGTTACGCTTCTTTCTTCTCCTAGCCCTGCTCTGATTTCAAGAAGTGATGCTCCCCTAGACACTGATTTATTCCCAAGGCTCCTTGATATTCTCAGCTCATTCTTTTCTGCTGGTTTCTTTCTTAGTTCTTTTAATTCATTAAGCTCCTTGGACAGGTCTAGGATGTGCTTCTCTTTTTCTTCTAGTTCCTTCTTACTATGTTTTAGTCTTTCTTCAAGACTTCTTATCTTCTTCTGCTGATGAACAGTTAAGCTTATGACAGGTCTTACTTTCTCATTGTATATCCTTGCTGCTCCAACAGTTACTGAGTTGCAGTGCGTAGCGCTGTAAGTCATTAATCCGATTGTGGCTATAGCAAGGTATTTCTTAAATGTAGGCGGGTAAACTAATTTCCACATCTTCTTTGATATTGTGTAAACCCCTAAGGTTAGCGCTCCCATGCCTATTAGTGCCTTGGTTCCCATGCTCATCTTCTTATTAGACGGGTGTTGCGGTACTTGATTGACTTGCTGTGCTTTTTGTTCTAATCCTTTGGAATCATTCATTCTACCATCCCCCCATCTTACTTTTAGATTGTTCTTGGTTTTTTTGAAGAGCTGTTCATCCCCCTTTCACCAACTCTTTTCTTTTGTTGAAGGAGAAGTGTTTAAAATAAGCATCTATGAAAAAATCGGAGGAATACCGTGGAAATCGGAGGTATTAACAACGTGACCGGAACAAAAAACGCGTGTTTGAATGAGCTTAAGAAAACAACTAAAACAACTAAAAAAAATATTATAAAGATACCTCCAAAAACATAAGAACCTTCTTACTAAAAAAATAAAGCCTCAGAGTAGTAAGTAATAACTTAAATAAGAAAATAAGAACTTCTTTATTCGCAAAAAAAGTCTTCCTTCTTTATATGCTCAATGACATCATGGATTTCAAGCCTAACAATACCGAAACTCCTAATCTCCTCAAGAAAAGAATAAAACTCTCTTATGGTCGGGAACACAGCATCAATCATGAAATCATAAACACTTATTCTGAAAACAGAATTAACATTCACATGATCCTCAAGGTAACTAAGCAACTCCTTACCACCCCTTGTCTTAACAAGCACGAAACTCCTAAAAAAGAATCCTAGCTTATTAAAATCAATAATAGAAGTATGCCTAGTAATAACACCTAGTTCAACCAACCTGTGATAATTATCAAAAACAGTTGTGACAGGTATGCTTGTCTGCTTGCTTATACGAGTGAAGCTCTTCCTCGCATCACCCCTTAGATGCCTTAAAATAAGAAGGTCCTTATTACTTAGATTCATAACAAAAAACAAGTTTAGAACAACCCATTAATAAATCCTTGTAAAGAAAAAACGAAAGAATTTCAGGGAATACGAAAAAATATTAAAAATAATACTCCTTCACAATGCATGATTAGTTGTTATGGCAAAAAAGAATCCTAAGAAAACAAAAGACGAGCTTCTCCTACTAAGAAATAAGATAAAATACCTTGAAGAAGAACTCGTAAGAAAACAAAAGATGATAGAGGAACTCAAACAACAAAACCTCTTATTATTCAAGACAGCACTCAAACACTCCGAAAGAAGAGTTGACAAGAAAAAAATTAGAGAAGCAAAGAAAAACCCACAGTCCTGAATGAACCACCGAGGATTCTTATAAGAGTATACAACAGACTCGGAGCAAGAAAAAAACAAGGTGAATTAAGAAGAGAAGTCAATGAAACAGCTTATAATAAAACAAGAATAAAACAAGAGTGTTAAACAAAAAGTAAATAATAAAAAAACAGGGATGCCTTGTGGTCTACCACTGCGTGTTTTAAAAACCCCCTCTCCTCAGCACTCATTCTCGTCCATTCTATGTCTAGTAATGGTTTCCGAAAAGTTTAAAAACACCCTGTTCAAGGGATAGACTTAACATGTACCCTGAAGATGAAGAACAAGACGAGTTCATAGGAGTTTATGACGACGAAGGCAGAGAGAGCCTTATAAGAAATGATGAGATAAGCCCTGAGGAAGAAGCGTTCATGGCGGGTTATGATAGCGAAGAGGAAAGTAAAGAAGAAACAGAGGACATCTACGAGGTAGCCTTTGATAAGGTAGAGCAAGAAGAGAAAGAGAGAAAGAAAAAAATTAAGAGAAGACTCGCAGCTAAGAAGAGGGCTTTGAGAAGAAAAGCAGAAACCAATGTTAAGAAGAAGACTAAGAAGAAAAAAGCAGCGAAACCCGCGAAGAAAACAGTAAAGAAAAAAGCAGCTGAGAAGAAACCTGTCAAGCAAAAGACACTGAAAAAAACAAAGAAGAAAACAGGGAAGAAGAAAACAACTAAGAAAACCAAGAGGGTAGCGAAGAAGACCCCTAAGAAACGCGTGGTGAAGAAGAAAACAAAGAAAAAGAAGCCAGGAGAGAAGACAACAAGAAAAAAGAGTAAGAAGAAAGCACCGGCTAAGAAGAAGAAACCTATGAAAAAGAAAAAGACTGCAAGAAAATCTGCAGAGAAGAAGAGGAAAGGATTGTTAAGAAGATTTTTAAGAAAGAAAAAATAAAAGATTGTTAGCCTGCGTTCGTCATAAAAAAAGAATAATACCCCCTGTAATAAGAAGTAAGAAGTAACACCCTATTCATGATTACTTAATTCTTTTCTCTTTTATCTCCTTAAGAAGCTCATCAATAAACTCCTCTACCTTCCTAGGACCCTTCACCTCATTATCCCTAGTCCTAACATTCACAGTACCAGCTTCTTCTTCCTTATCACCAACCACGAGTATATAATTAACCTTCTCTAACTGCGCATCCCTTACCTTCTTACTAGTACTCTCAGAGCGTTCATCAACCTCTACTCTTATACCCCTGCTTTTCATCTTCTCAGCAACTCGCCGAGCATACTCCGCGTGCCTATCAGCTATTGGAAGAAGCTTGACCTGAACAGGATTAAGCCATAAAGGCAGCTTACCAGCATAATGCTCTAATAAGATACCCACGAACCGCTCAATACTCCCAAGAATTGCTCTGTGAATCATCACAGGCCTGTGCTTCCTACCATCCCTGCCTTCATATGTTAAATCAAATCTTTCTGGCATTGCAAAATCAACTTGGATAGTGCCGCACTGCCAGCTCCTACCAATAGAATCCCTTATATGAAAGTCAATCTTAGGACCATAAAACGCTCCTTCTCCAGGATTAATATCATACTTCGCGTTTTTCTTCTTAAGAGCCTTCTCAAGGGCTTCCTCTGCTCTCCTCCAATCCTCCTCACTACCAATATGCTTATCTGGCTTGGTTGATAACTCAATACGATAATCCTTTAATCCAAAAGCACCGTAGAGCTCATACACCAAATCAATTATATTAATTATTTCTTGCTCTAACTGGTCTGGCAAGCAATAAACATGAGCGTCGTCCTGAGTAAAACTCCTCACCCTTGCTAAACCGTGAAGCACACCGCTCAACTCGTGTCTATGCACCAAGCCTAGCTCTGCAAGTTTCAAAGGGAATTCCTTGTATGAGTGAAGCCGGCTTTTATAAATAAGAATCCCCCCAGGACAGTTCATAGGCTTAACAGCGTGCTCAACATCATCAATAGTAGTGAAGTACATGTTCTCCTTGTAATGCTCCCAGTGACCACTCCTAAGCCATAAGTCCTTGTTAAGAATAATAGGCGTCCTTACCTCGCCGTAACCATACTTTCTGTGCACCTCTTTCCAATAATTAATAATCTCATCCCACAGAATCATACCTTTCGGATGCCAGAACGGGAAACCCCTTGCTTCGTCATGAAAACTGAATAAGTCCATTTCCTGACCGAGTTTCCTATGATCCCGCTTCTTAGCCTCTTCCAGCCTAGTGAGATACTCTGAGAGCATCTTCTTATCAGGGAAGCTCGTCCCATAAATCCTTGTAAGCATTTTCTTAGTGCTATCACCCCTCCAATAAGCACCGGCTACTTTTAGAAGCTTAACAGCCCCAATCACCCCTGAGTGAGGCACATGAGGGCCTCTGCACAAATCCTCGAACGCGCCTAGCTTATAAGTAGTTATTCTCTCAGAAGCAGGTAAATCATTTATTAACTCTAATTTGTAAGGCTCATTCTTAAAAAGCTTAAGAGCCTCTTGTTTAGAAATCTCTCTTCTTATGAATGGAAGCTTCTCATGTATTATTTTTTTAATCTCAGCCTCAATCTTTTTTAAATCCTTGTCACTAATACTAAGATTATCAAAGTCATAGTAGAAGCCATCTTCAATACTAGGACCAATAGCAAATTTTGCATTCGGGTAAAGCCTCTTAACAGCAAGAGCCATTAGATGACTGCTTGAATGCCTGAACAAGTCCATACCGGCCTCGTCTTCAAAAGTAAGAATATCAAACTCTCCGCTCTCATTAATAGGAGCAGATAAGTCTACCACCCTCTTGTTTATAACAACTGCTAGAGCCATGCCTGCTTTCTTACCAAACCTCTGCTTAACAACCTCCTCTGCTTTCACCCCTTTAGGGAACTCGCACTCAGAGTTATCCTTAAAACTCAACTTGATTTTCTCTGCCATGTTAAAATACCTGGGAGTTAAACAATTATTTAAAGCTTTTGGGAAGTCTCAAAAGGTTTTTCAGTGCTGGCTTTGGAATTTGCAGTTATTCTATTAAAACCAAAAAAGAGTTTTTGTTTCTACCACTTAAAAAACCCCTCTTTTTTTATTAAAACTTTAATACCTTGGCTTTTAAGCCGAGGATTCCTTCTCTTTTTTTTAGTAACTTTTTTGTATTCTTAGGATGATAAGATGAGTGGCGAGCGAAGTTCGCGCCACTCATAAACCATTTTTGGTTAGCGTGAGCTATGCGTTCGCTGGAGGCGAAAAGCATGGAATTAACAAGTTTTGCGCATGGAGTAGGACAAAATTCTTACCATTTGGTGTGGAAGCCTAAGTATGCTTGGGATTGTTTTAAGTTTCCTTGGGTGAAAAATGATTGCGAAGCAATCATTGCTGAAGCTGTGCTTCGTTACGGCATGACTTTGTACGAGTTGGAGGTCATGCCTGATCATGTTCATTGTTTCGTGGAGATCCCTCCATCGATGAGTGTTAGTAAGGCTCTTAACCTTATTAAGGGTTATTCGAGTTTTAAACTTTTTCGTAAACACCCATGGCTGCGAAGGTATTTTCGTAAAGGACACTTATGGAGTCCTGGAAAGTTCTTCCGAAGTGTTGGGAATGTGACTGCGGAAGCAATTAAAAATTATATTGCACAATCAAATCGTGGATCTGCGAAACAGAGCGATTAGTCACAAGATACTCCGCCCTTTAGGGCGGAGAGGTTCATTCTTTAATTCAGAGTAAGGAATAAAAAGCAGGGTGAGTGTTAGAGAGCATAGGAGAAGAGAAAAACCAGCTTTTTACCTCCTACCCACACAGTACTGGTAAGTATTCCTTTTCCCAGTATTCTTGTACTTGATAAGATTAGTCTTTCTTAGCTTCTTCAAAGACATAGTTACTGAGCCAATGCTTACCTTGAGTTTGGATGATATCTCCCTAGAGGTGAACCATTTACCTTTATGCTTGCAAAGAAAATCATACACTTCTTGCTGCCCCATTAAAAGCCACCCCTAGTGATTTTTTTTAAGGGAGTTGAAAAAGCCTGCTTCTTGCTTTTACTTCTCCAAACCCCTTTTATTAGTGCGTATGACGTGTATTAAAGCATAAAAATATATAAGCCTTTCTGTTTTTTCCTGTTACCACGTGATAAGAGCTATTAGTACAAGCACGAATCCAACACCAAACGCCACCCAGGCGTAGAGCTCGTACTGAGTAAGACTCTTAAAATACAGCTGGGTTTTACGAATAAACTCATTAATCTTGGCGTTTACCTGGTTGATTAAATCGTTCAAGTCTATTGTTTGAGCCATTACTTATTCTTACTTAACTTCAAACTATATAAACCTTTTGTAATGATTAAATAGTTAAGAATTATTCTTTATTAAGAATTATTCTTTAAATAGATATTAATAATAAATATTAATAAGATTTTTAAACTCATCCCTATTCTTCATTCTTTTAACCCAGAGGTGAAAATTATTATGTCAGACCAAAGAATAAGTCCTAAGAAGATCACAAATTACTTGTTTGAAATCCCAAGAACAGGCAGGATGAAGGTTCCTGTCAGGATTTATGCTAGTGAGAAGCTTCTCAAGAGGCTGAGCGAGGATAATAGCTTGCAGCAAGGAGTGAATGTGGCTTGCCTCCCAGGCATCTATAAGGCTAGTATTATGCTTCCAGACGCTCACCAGGGTTACGGGTTCAGTATTGGAGGAGTAGCAGCCCTTGATACTGAGAAAGGCTGTATAAGCCCAGGGGGGATTGGTTTTGATATTAACTGCGGAGTCCGACTCCTAGCCACGCCTCTAAGAAAAGAGGATGTCCTGCCTAGGATAAAAGAGCTTCTTAACTCATTATTCAGAAATGTTCCTAGCGGTGTTGGCTCTGAGAGTTTTATAAGGCTGAGTGACTCAGAGCTTGACAGTGTTCTTAACAAAGGAGCGGAGTGGGCTGTTGAGCACGGCTACGGCTTCAAGGAGGATCTTAAGAGATGCGAGGAAGGAGGACGGATGAGAGAAGCAGATGCTAGTAAGGTAAGTAATAAGGCGAAGGCAAGGGGGAGGAAGCAGCTCGGCACCCTAGGAGCCGGTAATCACTTCTTAGAAGTCCAATTTGTTGAGAAGATTTATGATAAGCGAATAGCACAGGCTTTTGGTATAAGAGAGGAAGGCCAGATAGTTATTATGATTCATTGCGGCTCTCGAGGGCTTGGTCACCAGGTATGCTCTGATTATCTTAGGAGGATGGAAGAAGCGGATCCTGAGCTTATGAGAAGCCTACCAGAGAAAGACCTTATCTATGCCAGAGCAGGCACACAGCTAGCAAAAGATTACTTTGCAGCAATGGCTGCGAGTGCTAACTTTGCCTGGGCTAATCGACACATAATAGCTCATCAAGTGAGAACGTCGTTCAGAGAAGTCTTTGGTGTGGAGCCAGAACAAGTCAGAGCAGTGTATGATGTTGCTCATAACATTGCAAAGATAGAGGAGCACGAAATAGATGGTGTTAAGAGAAAGGTTTTTGTGCATAGGAAAGGGGCTACGAGGAGCCTGCCAGCAGGGCATCCTAATGTTCCTGAGGTTTATAAGGGTGTGGGCCAGCCAGTTCTTATCCCTGGGAGTATGGGCACGGCTAGTTACTTGCTTGTAGGCACTGAGCAAGCTCTTAAAGAGACTTTTGGAAGCACTGCTCATGGTGCTGGGAGAGTGATGAGCAGGGCAAAAGCCATTAAGAGTTTCAGAGGCGAGCAGGTGAAGAAGGAATTAGAGCAACACCACATATATGTTAAGGCTGCGAGTTGGAAGGGTATATGCGAGGAAGCACCTGCTGTTTATAAGGACATTGACGAGGTTGTTAAGGTCAGCCACGAAGCAGGTATTGGTAACCTGGTTGCTAAGCTAAAGCCGATTGGTGTGATTAAGGGATAGAAGGATTAGATATTATTAGATGTTCTTAAGAATAATATTAACTCTTTCCTTAATACTAACCGCAGGGATTATTATTGGGTGATAACCAAGGTTTTCATAGGTTTTTCTTATTATCTTTGAAATCTCCTTAGCTTCCTCTTCATCCTCTACTCTGTACTTTGTTTTTCTATACAAAGGAAGCGGTTTTAGGAAGAACACTTTTTCATACTTGCACTTATTAACAGCATCCAATAGTTTTTGAGGTGGCTTAAACTGCTTGTACTTATAATAAGCCAGCGAATCAGGTATGCCTCTATCAATAAATACTATTTTCGTGTCCAGAGGAATCTCAGCTTCTCTTCTTAATTGCTCCTCAAATATTTTTCTTTGAAAATCAGGAAAGAACTTGTCCAGCCAGGGCTCAGGAACACCTCTTTTTTTCTCCTTGAAAATTATTTCTTTAGCAGCTTCTTTGATTGTAGGAAAACCATTCTCCCCAAGGACTTTTATAAGAGCGGACTTACCAGAACCAGGCCCGCCGGTTATAACATGTTTTATCATGTTTTATAGGATTAGATGTTTCTGTATTTATATTTTTTATTGCTTAAGTGATGCCTCGTCTTTCATGGTGCTGGGAGCGGTTCATTCTTCTTTACCTCCTCGTGGTTGCTTCGTTGCGTCGTGCTCATTTTTTGAGCTATATAAGAAAGATGTAAGCGTCTTGTTGTAGACAAAATCACAAGCGTTTAGTATGATATTTAGTTAAGAATTATTAAAAACCTTAATTTTTTTTAAGATACTTTGTTTATTGTTATTAGATTAAATAACCTCAATATAGATTGTAATCTGCTCTTAGTTTTCAATATCCTATTTCAGTTAATTTTAAAATAATTATCTACGAATCTAAAGAATTTTAAATTAGCTTCAACCAAGTCCTCTTCGGTTGCTCCCTGGAGGCGTAATATTATTCTGTTTTTATTGGGATCATACCTTGCTTCGTAACCATCAATATTAGAACCACATAGTAAAATAGTCCCATCTTCTTGAGGGTTATGTCTTTTAATATGATATTCTAAATTCTTCTTACTGGGAAAAACGGTTTTAACAGGATATTCTATTGTTTTTTGCATTTTTTATTATTTTTTGTTTTTTGCGTTTTTATTGTTTTCGCTTCAAAGGACACGGAACTTTTTTTGTTAGACTCTTAGTTTATTTTCGTTAATTTTCTAAGTTTATCTTCGAGTTCTTTCGATTTTTTCTTGCAGACCCCTCACATCGTATTTGCTTCTTAACTCTTCAATACTGTTCGTTATTTCATTTACATCTACTAGTGATAGTCCTTTAGACTCCACTCTTTTTTGTAAACTTTCTACTTTTTTTCTTGCTTCTACCTTGTTATAAACGTACTTGTAGTACTTTGGAGCGGTGAATTCTAGTATTTTTAATGTTAATTCTTCATTTTGTCTCAGCGCTCTGTTTATTAAGACGTTTGGAACCCATTCGCCTCCAATCCAATATTGTCTTTGAGCATCTAGAGTTGATTCGAGGCTTTTACTGTCGTTTTTAAACAAAATGCTTTCTACATTATCATCATTTAGTTTCTTCCAGTAATACTCTTTATTTGCACAACTCCCTATGCCCAGTAAAAATACCATGCTATATATGTGGGGGTCTCTCGCTATATAGTCCAAACCATGTCTGCTGGGTACGCTTCTAGGACCGCAAGCAACACCATTTCCTATTAAGTCGTACAGATATTCTTTGCCATCAACACCGTAGTAATTTCCAGGTATTTCTTTTAATAACCAATACGCTTCTTGATGCGCATCAATATATTTTTTGATTCCCGCAACCCATTTTCCTTTATTTCTAAGCTTAAGGGATTCTTCAATTTCTTTATCTAAATACTTTTGTATTTCTCCCCCCATTTTTTTCTTGAAGTCGCTTATTAATTTGTTCCCTATTTCTTCTTTTATTCCCATCTTCTTCACCTCCTCTTATTGCCTCTTTTGAGGCTGCTTCATTACGATTTCTTAGCTTTGTTCCAACCAAACTCTAAAGGTGCTGTCCCGGTATTTTTTCCAAATCTGTTCTTGATCTTTTTTGGCTGGATAGCTCTCGTGCCGCTTCGTAGAGTTTTATTCTCATTTGGTCTGTTTGTCTCATTCTTGTTCTTCATCTCTTCGTAAGCTTCTATGAGTGATTTCCTTTCTGTTCCTAATTCTGTTCTAATCTCTTGATGTCTTGTTCAAACTTTTGTATGTTTTGATATGTCTTGTTCTGTCTTCTTTTTGCGGTACTTCTGTACCATGGGTATCTGACCGGTTGCTTTGTCAGTTGCTGTTAGCAGCTTCGCTGCCCGTGGTTTTTGGTAGATTTCTTCTATTCCTTCTAGGGTTTTAGGCATCCTTTGTTTCCCTTTTTGTTTTTACTAAGAGATAGTTATACAATATATAAATTTTTGTTGTTGAAGATTCTACAACACAATAGAAATATTTAAATATAATAACAAAAAAACAAAACAATATGAATATAGAAAAAACCCTTGAAAACCTTGGCTTTACTCCAAATGAGATCAAAGTCTATCTGACTTTAAATGACTACGGATCAAACAAAGCAGGCAGAATAGCAAAACTAGCAAAAATAGACCGAAGCAGTTGCTACAATTCCTTGAAAAGCCTCCAAGAAAAAGGACTTGTAAGTTATGTGCACATCGGAAGAGTCAAATGGTTCCAAGCAACAGGACCCAAAAGACTGCTTGATTATATCAAAGAGCAAGAAGAAGATATCAAAAAAATAATACCCGTGCTGCATAGAAGGCATAAAGCCGGCAAAATAGAAGGACAAGTGAGATTGTTTAAAGGAATAAAAGGCATAAAAACCATCTTCTTGGACATAGCACGAACAGGAAAAGACAACATGGTGTTTGGCTCAGAAGGCCAGTTCTCAAAGAGAATGCCTGAGTTTGCACTGCAGTTTAATAGATTAAAAAAAGAAAACAATATAAGAACAAAAATGATAATCAGAAGAGGAAGAAAAGAGAAAGACAATGAAACAACAGAGTACAGATACCTCCCCAATGTTAATGAGAGTCCTGCAGTAACCAATATATATGGAGACAAAATTTGCATACTAATCTGGACTGATGAGCCAGAAGGAATAATCATAGAGAATGCTGCTGCTGCAAAGGCTTATAAATCATACTTTGATTTCATGTGGAAACACGCTGAAAAGCCAAAAAACCCAAAATAATATAAAATCATCCGAGGTGAACTAATGAGTGAAATATTTGTTATAAGTGTAGGAGGCTCGCTTATCTGCCCTCAAAAATTGGATACTGATTTTCTAAGGGATTTCAAAGAAATCATCCTAAAACACGTTGAGAAAGGCACCAGGTTCGTGCTCATAACAGGGGGCGGGAGGATAAGCAGGGATTACCAGGCTGCTGCAAGAGAAATAACTGAGCTTGATGACGAAGACCTTGACTGGCTTGGAATCCACGGAACAAGAATTAATGCCTATCTACTCAGAGCAATCCTCAATGCAGAGGCAGAGCCAAGAGTTGTTAAAAACCCCGAGCAGGAGTTTGCATTTGAAAAGAACATACTCGTTGCTTCTGGATGGAAGCCAGGCTTTAGCACTGATTATGTTGCTGTGCTACTAGCTAAGAAGCTCGGTGTGAAGAAGATTATTAACCTTACTAATATTGATTATGTATACGATAAGGACCCAAAAGAATTTTCTGATGCACACCCATTAAAAGAAATTAAATGGAGCGATTTCAAAAAGATGTTCGGAGAAAAATGGAGCCCTGGTCTTAATACCCCGTTTGACCCGGTTGCAAGTAAAGAAGCAGAACAGCTTGAGATGACAGTGTACATTCTAAATGGGAAAAATCTTGAGAACCTTAATAATCTGTTAGAAGGGAATGAATTCGCTGGGACCACCATTACATAAATCTTTATATATCTTTTAAATCTCTATTATCTTCCCACTCTTCCCAACATTTATTACTCTCGTCTTCCCTATCTTTTCTTCTAAGCCTTCTGCTTCGTGTACATGGCTGCAGAGAAGTACGTCCGGCTGGAACTTCTCCACTGCTTTTCTCACGCCAGTGCTGCCTGGGAAGAACTGTGTAAACTTCTCCATCTTTGTACCTGCGGGGTGGACATGTGTTACCATTATCTTCTTGTCCAAGTATTTTATTCTTTCAAAACCCTTCTTCAGCAAGTCATAGAGTTCTTTCTCTGAGAGCTGGTTCAACCCAATATTTGCTCCTCCTGCTCCAAACAAGCCAACGTTCTTGTACCTCACACTATAACCATGAATATTCTTCACCCCGTAAACCTCTGCTAAGAAGTCCGCGGTGGCTACTGTCTCATGATTACCCGGGATTAAGAGTACCTTAAGGTTTCTCTTCTTAAAAGGACCTATGATATTATCTGTGCTTGTCTCAGCAAAGGTTAGGTCTCCGCACAATACTACGAGGTCTGCGTGTTTACTCTTTGCTTCTTTTGCAAGTTTTTCTGCTAGTCGAGTATCTCCGTGTATGTCCCCTGCACTGAAGATTCTTAGCTTGTTCTTTCTAGTCTTCATGGTCTTTTTTATCTTTTTTGTTCTTCTTTTTATTCACATTAACCCGCGCTTTTTTTTATGCGCGCACAAAAACAAAAAAATGCTTTTTTTGGATTCTGAAATTCTTAAGTGATGCTCAGGCAGCGCACAAGGCTTCTTCACGTTCCCTTAACACTCCCTTATTATCACCTCTCTTTTACCTCTACTTCTTCTTTATCAAGATGGATTATTGTTGAAGGTCTGCCTCTAAGCTCGCCCTCATAAATGATATACTTAACCCTTCTTTTTATCTCAGGGTCAAGGTTGTTAATGCTTGTCATGAAGTCACCGCCTGTAATATTAGCACTGGTTGTGATGATAGGTATTTTCATCTTCTTGATATACTTGTAAAACCAGTGGTCAGGAATCCTTATCCCAATCGTATTATTCACAGGGTTAACGTTCTCAGCAAAAAACTTTTTTTTCACCTTAAATATGAGGGTGTAGGGTCCTGGGAGCTTATCAACCCATTGCTTTGTTTTCTCATTAGTCTCGCAGTACTCGTATATCATGTTCTTGTTAGGTATTATGATAGAGAAGGGTTGTTTAAAACTCTTCTTTATCTCTCTCAGCTTAGCAACAAGTTCTTTATTAGTCGCGTCGCATCCCAAACCATAAATAGTGTCTGTAGGGTAAATGAAGATGTTCTCTTTTAGTTCGTTCACAAGCCAGGGTTGGTGTTTTAACTCGTCCTTATTGATTATTCTCATCTTCGCGCCAGAGAGTAATACGGGTGGATTTAAAAAGGTTAAGTATTTATTACTCACTGAAAAAAAGCATTTGAATTTTTTTATACTCGGATTCTTAAGAACACCGGATTAAGCCCTGATTTTAATAAGATAAAAAGAGAGGAAGTAACTACAGGTTTCTTATACTCTGCTTTCGTACGCTCTGCTGCCAATAAAAATCCTCTATAAACATAACCCTCCTGATATAACTACTCCACTCAACATACCCTCTCCGCCTGAACAAAGACCCTAATAAATGCTTTAGCCTCATTGTGTGATGAACAAGTAAGTGGTTATTTGCTCCTCTTCTTCTGGTTCTATCAACTCGTGCTCTCTCATCACCCGAACGAGCTCATGGTTATAGTTACTATTATTCTCATCATATCTTTTTGCCTGGGCTGCCATGATTTGCACCTCTTTACTATTAGTAAAAATCTCGTGTAGTTACTTTTCTCTTAGTAAGATTTTTTATCTGCACAAAGAACAGGCTTTGAATATACCTTGGATTCTCATGTAAGGCCATCATTTTGTATCACCCCCCGAATTTTTTTACCTCCTTATTTTTTTTTGTTTTTGCTTCTGAAAAACTCATCAAAAAGCTTTGGTTTTGGACACCTAAAAAAAACCTTTTTTTTAGAGGCTGGGAGGGAAGGGTGTTGTGACTAATCAGAATAAAGCCTTTACTCCTTTAAATACCCTACGCGCAGATGTCCAGTGCTATATGGATTTATAAAGAAGGTGTGTCCAGTGATACTTACTTGTATTAACACCTTAATCATTGTTTCAACAATCACTCTCTTACCTTTTAGTTTTATCTCAGAAATATTTATAAATCATGTTAGTTGAAGAGGGGGTGATATGGAACTATGGCTAATCCTAGGAATTCTTAGCTACCTCTCCTACGCTATTTCCACCTCTATTGATAAGTACATGATGAACCATAAATACGGTGTGCTGCGAACAAACACTTTTAAGATGTTCTTTGACGGCTTAATACTCTTAGGTCTTGGTTTGCTTTTTTTTAGATTAGACTTCTCTTATAATCTACTCTTATGGTCCCTTATACTAGGAGTTCTTTATGCTCTTGCAGGCATTACCTATTTTTTTGTTTTAAAATTAAGAGATGTAAGTGAGGTGATTCCTTTCTTACAATCATCAGAGATTCTGCTAATATTCCTTGGTTCTTTATTATTATTCAATGAGGTTGCTAATGTATTCAACTATATAGGCGTAGTGTTAATATTAATAGGCGTGTATGCAGTGCTCTCAGAAACAGGTCTTAGAAGACCTAGGATGAATAAGGCTTTTTACTTAATCTTACTAGTAGTTATTATAGACTTATTTTTCTGGCTCCTGGTTAAGAAGCTATTATATAATGCCCAGCCCATCAGCCTAGCGATAACAATGTATTTCTCAACCACCTTGGTAATGATTATTTACCAGGCTTTATTCAATAGAAAATCATTAAAAGCTCTTACAAAGATTAACCATGAGCTTTTTAAAATAGGTATCGCTGCTTTTTTCGGAGCTACAGGAACCTTTTTACTCTTCTCTGCTCTTACCTTAGAAGACGCTTCAAAGGTTTACCCCTTAGCAGGTTCTCAAGCAGTGTTCGTATTCCTAATAGCTTCTCTTTTCCTAAAAGAAAAATTCAGGTGGCACAGACTAATAGGCACGTTGCTAGTCTTCGGGGGAATCTTTCTTATCTCAGTCTAGACTTATACCAAGAACCCCCTTTTTTACTCTCTCTTTTCTTAGTACTCTGTTAGTTTCTTCTCAACAATGGTAGTGTTACCGCCCTTGCCTGTCTGCTTCTTAGTGGAGATAAAGTTGTTTTTATTAAGCTCTTTTATTTTGCGCTGAAAAGTCTTATAGGTGTGTCTTCCTCCTTTGTCCTGATATATCTTGTACAAGTCTCCTATCTTCTTCCCTGAGTGCTCTTTTACAATGCTCAGTATAAAACGCGTGTCTTCTTCTAGCTCTGCACTACTCTTCACGCTGAAGTCTTCAAGCTTGGCAATAGCTTTTTCAACATCTGATAGGCTAATCTTCTTTTTGCTCTGGTCCTCAGCTATGAGAGCTGCTTCTCTCATAAGGAATAAGCCAGTCCGGATATCTCTTAACTCATAAGTCTTCTTTGCTATCCTGTTAAAAGCAGCGTCTTCCAATACTCCTTCTGGGAATGCGTAGCTTGCTCTTAGTTTCAGAATTTCCTTGGTTTCGTACTCATTGTATTGTCTGAACTCAAGCATCTCAGGCATAAGCCTGGATTTTATCCTGCTATCAAGCATTCCAAGCCATTCCTTGAAATTGGTTATTAAGCAGATGCTCTTCTTATATATGTTCTCAAGGAGGAAGTATAAGAAGTCATAGTCCTCTGCTTTGTCTATTTCATCAAATATGAAAGCAGCGGTTTTCTTATTAATCATGCTAGCAACGATTTTGCAGAGATCAACTGTTTTCTTGTTCTGCACTAACCTGTAGCCTAAGTGCTCGCATACCTCCACCATTACTTTATAAGTAGTGTTGTTCTGCCAACAATTAATATAGATAGGGTATATCTCGTCTGTTTCTTCTTCTAACTCTCTTATCACATGCCTTGCAGCTGCTGTTTTACCAATACCCGGAGGGCCGTACATCACAACATTCCTACCATTACGTTTCTTGAACAAGGGCTTGATGCATTCTGCTATGAACCTCTGCTCTTTTTCTCTGAAAGGAAGTATCTTAGGAAGAAATTCAAAGTCAAGGGCTTCCTCATTCTTAATAAGACTCTCACCATCCTTAAGCATATTATCGAATAAGCCCATGCTAATAAAAGAAACAAATAATAGGTTTATATAGTTTTTGCAATGAAAAACAGAGGATTTACGTAGGCTGGGTTTTTACGGCAAGGTTGGTTTCTTTGGTTGCTTTGTTTTTATTCTCAGAACATCTGCTATGAGTATATACGCTGTGAGAGGGTCTATTTTATTTGTAATTGAGTCAAAGAGAATCTCTTTAAAACTCTTACTCCATGTACGTCTTATAGGATCATGGTCCTTACCATAATAACAAGCAACTCCTGAGAGAGGCCCGCTCAGCCCAAGGAGTTCTTCTATTCTCTGATTCACAGGGTGACCTTCTTCATATACTCCTCCGTTGTTATAGAATCCTTTGAAAAACGCGTTTCTGGCTTTGTGAAATGTGTCTTTATCAAAATAAGCAAATAATTGAGAGTTAAGAGTATATATTTCTAATACAGGAGCTCCTGCTTGGCAGAACTCCAAATCAAAGTAGCCGCTGGGTTTTCCTTTTTCATCAACCAAGAAATTCATAGGGTGAATATCTGTTAATATGAGCACCGGCTTGTGATCTTTTGGCACTG
>Ga0190335_1000061_pt1 | contig 17555 bp, 15 predicted proteins | sample 48720489_MG_FD_161675 | JGI IMG/M metagenome (GOLD analysis project Ga0190335, IMG submission 161675) | Hydrothermal vent sediment bacterial communities from Southern Trench, Guaymas Basin, Mexico - 4872-04-8-9_MG | ecosystem: Environmental > Aquatic > Marine > Hydrothermal vents > Sediment ... | reverse complement strand
TGTGACCTGACCTCTTCAAAGTTCCTGATTGATATTCGTTCTTCCCACATATGGCAGAATGAGATGGGATAATAGATAAAGTTTTGCAAGAGACTATAATTTCCCTAATAGAACCTATTTTGAATCCTTCTCATCTATTATCAGCAGCGTATCCGTTTTTTTACCATAAAACCGTTGTGCATACCCTAATACAAATTTTTTCGGTTTCATTTCGCCTGGAATTGGATTTTATAGATTTTTATTGTGTACTTTTAGAATTTGAGAAAAAATGAGTGTAAATATGCAAGAAATCAATTTAGAATTCTGGATTATGGGTCGTACTACAGAGGGGGCTAATGAATTTACAAATATCTCTCCATGTTATTCTCCAACATAGATAATATATAAACTTTTCTATTTTTGCCGGCTTTGCGTGCCTCAACTTCCGAAAATGAAAATGAAAATGATGCCTGCCAAACTGCTGCTCAGTACGTGAGTGAGCAAAAAGGAAAGGGAAAATAAAAATAAAAAGAGAAAAGAGATAAAAAAAACTACTCCATCACCTTCTTCAATTCCGGAATTATCCGCGGATACCCAACTGCCATGATGTGGCATCCAACAGCAGGCGTATCCTTTAAATGCTCCAGGAACCCTGTGAAGTACTCTACGTTTACCCTGTCCACTTCCTCCTTACGCTTCTCCTTGTCCTTTATCTGTTTCGTTGCCTCCAGTTCTTTGAGGAAATCAGGTGGAACATCCACACCAGTCACATACTCATCGAAGAACTTCGCTGCTCCGTAGCTCTTTGCCGGGAATATCCCAACCAGAATCGGCGTCTCAATATTTAATTCTTTCACGCCCTTGAAGAACTGGTCTAATACCTCAGGCAGGTATACGACCTGAGTTTGGAAGAATTCCGCACCGGCAAGGGCTTTCCTCTTCATCTTGTATAGCTCCGGCTCTAAGGGGTCTACACCCGGACCTGCTGCGGTTCCGACATGGAGCTTTGGTGGATTGGGTATCTCTGTCCTGGAGATGTCCTTACCTTCATGCACGAGCGTGTGTATCATTCGCGTTAGCGTCGTTGAATCCAGGTCGTATACGGGTTTTGCCCTCGGTGTATCGCCAAGAGATACATAATCGCCGGTTAATGCTAGAATATTCTTCAGTCCCAAGACGCCCGCAGCCATCACATCAGAGCAAAGTGCCAGGCGATTCCTGTCCGCACATCTAAGCTGGTATATACACTCCATGCCAGTCTCCTGCTGGATTTTATACGCTGCCGCTAAGCTGTTGATTGCCGCAAAGCTCTGTGGGTTATCCGTAACGTTACAGGCAGTGACCAGCCCTTTTAACTCACTTGCCGCTTCTATTGCTTCACCTATGTCCTTAGCGGGTTCTAACTCGCCAGTCCAGACAAATCTCCCGGACTTTATCTCCCTCATCAAATCACTATACACTTCTTCTGCCATTTTCTTCACACTCCTAAGCTCTCTATTACTTTCTTCGTTCCCGCCAGCTCCTTCAGCAGGTCAATGGGGTGCTCCACCGTCACTGTTCTTGGTCTTGACTGCTTACTCCAATCGTGAGGCTCTCTTATTTCTAATAGCTTATTGAGTTCACCAAATTCCTTCAATCTCTTATATATTGTAACCCAGGCGCATTCCTGGTCCTCGTTCACTTCGCATTTACCATCCTTTCGCACACCACCACAGGGACCATTCATCAATCCTTTCGCACACCGTACCAGTGGGCATACACCGGCGGTCTTTCCAAGTTCACAGTCGCCACAGCCCTGGCACTCCTCTATGAAATCGGAAGGACCTCCGCTCGAGAACCCCAGTGCATTATTTGATGGATAGATAGGCTTTCTAATACCCCACTCGTCCTCTAAGTATCCCCGCACCGCTTGCAGACCATCGCCACAGCTCATCATCAATATCGCATCACAGTCCTCTATCGCCTTCTTGTTCTCCTTCAGGAACATCGAACTCATCGGTAGGAAGCAGGTGAAGATACCGAAAGGCAGTTCTACTTTCGTAATCTCCTTACCCTCTTTCGTTAGTTTCTCTGCCATCTCGTTCACCTCTTTTATACCACCGGTATGATAGATCGTGGCGCATCCACCGCACCCCATTAGAAATATCTTCTTTTTACCCTCAAGATACCCCAAAACCTCCTCAAATGGTTTTGCTGTTTGCGCATTCATTTCTCCTCTATCTCCGCTAATATATTCTGCATCAACATATTTAAAAGCTTCGATTTCCCAATTTCCCGAACAGAAAATAGGCGGATGAATGAAGCGAAATAATCCGAAGCGGAATTCGTTTTCTAAGGATTCATTCGATTATGATGAAGAAAAAGACCGGTTTACCCAAATGGTGAGGTAATCAGCAGAAAGGGCGAATACGAGTATAACGGTAAGCATGTGTACGCGTATTACGGTGCAAACTGCGGAGAATACCCTGAAATGCGGTCTGCGATTGAATGGCTTGCGAAGCGCTTTTGATTAAACTTTTCTGGAGGAAATTGAAGAGGAATATAATGGTTAACTTTAGTGCCCGTGTTAATAATTATTTGGGAGACAGCCTCGAGCCTCGAAGCACTGAAAAGCATGGTAAAACGTGATGAACTTTGTATTTAGTATTTAGTTATTTAGTGGGCTATTACATAGAGAGCGATAAGAAAGAAGAAACAAAGCAGGGATTATCTCTCGCGTATTCAAATTTTTATTACCGATGGTATTATTTTAAGGTTTACTGATTATTTATCAGACTCACCCCTGAGAATCTGCTGCACCTTCGTCTTCAATAGCCTGTTTATCTCTTTACCATCCACCTTACCACGATATTTAGCCATGACAATACCCATCAACGGTCCCACCGCCCTCTCTCCCTTTTCAAGTATAAAATCACGTTTCAATGCCACTGTATCCTCAATGAACCGCTCTACATCTCTTATACTCACTCCCAGTCCAATCTCCTCTATTGCACGTTCGACACTCAGTTCCGGCTTACTCGCTATGAACCTCATAATATCAGGTATTGCCTCCTTCGCAAATGCGTGTTCAGCAAGCAGCCTGAAGATGTCTATGAAGTGCTGCTCGGTCAGATTCTCCAGCTCCACTCCCTCCCGCATCAACTCCACCATCGTATCTGTAAGTGTCCTTGCGACCAGTGTTGGTGATACACCTTTACCTCCATAGCGTTCCACTATCAACTCAAAGAGATTGAAGTTGCTGCTGCGTGATACTTTCGTGGCGAGTTCGTTATTCAATCCGAACTGCTGCTTATAGCGCGTTACTCGATGCTCAAATGTCTCAGGTAATCTACTGCCTATAGCCTTCAGCCTCTGCACATCTATCTCAACTGGTGGCACATCTGTCTCTGGATACATTCTCGCGGCACCTGGTAGAGGGCGCATATAGGCACTGCTCCCGTTTGGCAATGCTCTACGTGTCTCTTCCGGTATCCCTCGCATCGCAGCCTCCGCCCTGTTCAATACCGCTCTCAGCGCTTTCTCGCCTTGCGATCGCTCCGCAACAGCTACTATCACCACGCAATCAGATTCTGATGCATTAAACACGCTCCTCATACGCGCTATCTCTGCCTCACCAATGCCATAAGCAGGTAGTTCATCGGTATGAATCAAGCCAGTACCGGTACCGTACTTAGCGGCGAAATCGGCTAACTCTGTTCCGAATCGCCTGCCAGGCTGTAGTTCAGTGCCGAGAATGCCCGCGAATCCACGCAGACATGCCCCAAATACTTTACCGCCTGCTCTATTTATCACCTTTGAATCGGTATCCTTAAATATAAATGACAGGTCTTCAATACGATGCTCAACTCTGGCACCTCTATTATTCAGTTCTTCCTTCAACTCTATGAGCTTCCGCTGCCTTAATATCTCGTTCTTCACTATCTCACTTATCAATCTCAGGTTCTGAACGCCCTTTATCTCCACACGAGCGCCACCTTCTATTGATATGTTTATATCCTGCCTGATGGTCCCCAATCCCCTCTTCACCTTACCTGTGGAACGTAATATCATCCCAATTTGCTCCGCCACCTTACGTGCCTGTTCCGGTGTGCGAATATCAGGTGCAGTACTTATCTCCACCAGCGGTATGCCCAACCGGTCTAATGAATAAACCACCATATTGCCTGTGCCTGTTGTCTCTATCTTCTGGGCTGCATCCTCCTCGAGACATAGCGAATCTATACGGACGCCTCCTTCTTCTGTTGTGAGCCTGCCATCAGTCGCCACCAGTGCGGTTCGCTGAAACCCGCAGGTATTTGACCCATCTATCACTATCTTCCGCATTGTATGTATCTCATCCACGACCTTCATATTCAGCATCAGAGCGATCTCAAGTGCGATATCAATTGCTTCTGGATTCAGTTCACCCGGCGGCTCCTCGTCATTCTCCACCAGACAGGTGGAATCATAAGCTTTGTATAGAAATGTGCGACTGTAGCTCTCCTCTTCTCGTGCCGCTTTGTCCACTTCACCCATCTCGCTCTTGGAAGCTCTTAAATACCGTATAAACGAGTATGTGGAATCCTTATTGTCCCTGAGCGTGGTGGGGCATTTACAGAATAGTTTCGTTCTTGTATCCAGCTGCTGGTGTATCTCCAGCCCGGCTTTCAAACCCATCTTATCATAATCTATTCCCGTTCCTGTTCCTATTCCTGTTCCTGTTTTCATTTCTATACTATTCCATACTAACTAACCTAAGTTTCAGTGTATAAGTAAAAATAATTAGCTATACAAATACAAAATAATGATCATAGACTTTCTATCATGGATTAAGTCCAATAAATTGCACAATATCCAGTCTAAAAAGAAGTTCACCATTTCCGATTGCCTGATGAAGAAGAACAAGGTGATAAAAGCGATGTTGAGGGAGGTTGAGACTGCTGAACTCCTGGGCGAGGATAATTTTGTCAAAGACTTAGAGGGGGGTTCCAAACTCTATACAGTACACTTAGAAGGAGGCAGGATAACAATTGATTTTAAAAGACGTGATGCTAAAATAGCGGATGCTGAGCGGTTTGATGGTAAGCACGCATTGATGAGCACGCAGATTACGATGGGCACAAAAGAAAGACGGGATTGAAAAGGCTTTTTGCCGCATTAAATAGCCTATTGGAGTCAGACCGATACGCCATTGGTTGGATGGAAGGGTTAAAGCCCTTGTCCATCCCCTCACGGGTACAAAGGCAAATTATGGATGTACTGGGGATCGAATAAGTATAATAAAGTCTGAAACTTAGATCAACCAACAATAAAAATAGAATATATTAAGAAAAAATATAAAAATTTATATGTATCCTCAGCAATAAAAGTGTAATACGTTATCTTTGAGATAAAGTAAAGATAAAGATATGAAAATGAAAACAAAAAGCGTGAAATTGGTAACGCCGCCTCTTGCGCGATGTGGATGCATGAAGGGGCTTTAAAAAGTGTTGATGAGAGAGGGAATGAAAATGGACATAATAAAAGACACAATAAAGGAGATAGAGAATCTGGGTATAAGCGGAACTCTCTCGAATGTAGTCATAACCAGAATTGGTCCATGGACATTGAGCTATGTGAGATACGATGATGGTGAACTCGGATGCGGATGTGCGAACAACGAAGCGGAGAAATGGGGAATTCCAGAAGATACAGCGTTTATAAAAGACTTGCTCAATTTGAATGCTTACGAGGTCTTAGACAAATTGGATAGTTTAGAGAACAGCGTATTCATAAACTCGCTAAGGGCATCAATAACCTCTGCTCTCTCTTACAGATTAATGAACGATGAAAACGAATTGAAAAAAGAAGGATATGATGCTGAAGCATACTATGCTCCAAACACCCCTCTTTTAAACCCTTCAAAATTCGTGCGAACTTCGGACAAAGTAGCAATGGTCGGATTTCACATCTCGGCCACACCCCTGTGTGCAGAGGTTGCAAAGGAGGTGCATGTTACCGAGCTCATGGATTTGGAGCAGTTATCTGTTGTAGATTTCGATGCTAATGAAGAATCTAACATAAAAATATTCCCCGCAGATAAGAATAAGGAAGTTCTAAGTAGCGCTGTTGTTGTTTACATAACTGGTGAGACCGTAGTGAACGGCACATTAAATGAGCTTTTGGAGTTCTCAAAAAATGCCAGGACACGAATAATCTACGGTCCGACCTCGGCTTTTTATCCCAAAGTGCTTTTTGAACGAGGTGTGGACGTTTCTTTGCCAATAATCTTTCCAAATACTTCTGATTTTCGGAGACGATTCGCACAAAGCAGGGGTTATTGGTATTCTATGAGGGGTGTAAAACAGATGTTAATAAAAAGGAGAGAGTGAAATGGAAAAGAAGAAAATAATTGCTTTGTTGGTTTGTATAGTTGTGGGAGGAATCCTTGTAAGCGGTATAATACTGGCTGACTGGATGAGTCCATCGGAAGAAGCTTCAAAAGAGGTGCCTAAACAGGAGTTAGTAGTAGGATATGACCAGGATATAGGGAGTATAAAGCCCGGTTCTGTAGCGGGATTGTGGACATTGACATTTTTGGTTTACGATGGTTTAACAGAGATAGACCAGGATTACAATAAGAAACCAGGATTAGCGGAATCCTGGGAGATGTCACAGGATGGGAGGGTATGGACATTTCATCTAAGAAAAGGCGTTAGGTTTCATGATGGCACGAAGTTTGATTCTGAAGATGTGAAATTTACTTTCGAAACATTTTTAGAAAAGCCATTCGGAAGTCTCCGATTCCTTGAAAAAATTGAATGCCCGGACAGTTATACAGTTAATTTTATCCTGAAGAAACCGAGCTATTTGCTGGCATCTGATCTGGCAATGCAAAATACAGCTATTATAAGCAGTACCAGTCCAGTAGACGAGAAAAGCGGAAAGGTCATAGAAGCCATAGGAACAGGCCCTTTCAAAGTCGAGAAATGGGTTAAAGGGCAAGAAATTGTGCTTGTAAGAAACGATGAATACTGGAAAGACGCTCCAAAATTGGAAAGGCTTATTTTTAAGGTAATTCCAGATCCTGAAACACGGATCATGGCATTAGAGTCGGGTCAAATTGATTTGCTCTATTGCAAAGGTTTAATAACCGCAATACCAAGACTTTTGAAAAATCCGAAAATCAAAATAGATCGAAAGCTGGGTCAGAATACTGTGGTCATCTTTCTTAAAACCCAGAAAGAACCTTTCGATGATTTGCAAGTGAGAAAAGCAATTAATTATGCGATAGATGTAAATACGAGTGTAAAATCGCTTTTAGGAGACGTAGCTGTACCTGCCGAGCACATCTTTTCTCCAGCTTTTAAGCATTTCAACAATCCCGAGGTTAAGCCCTATGGACACGACCCTGAAAAAGCGAGACATCTTCTTTCCAAAGCAGGATGGAGAGACACCGATGGTGACGGTGTATTGGAAAAAAATGAGAAGGAGTTCAGGGTTACTTTAACTTTTGATGCGAGAGATCCAGGGTATCAAATAATGGCTCAGGCTGTGCAAAATCAACTGAAAAAGGTGGGAATCAATGTAAGGTTGCAACCTGTTGACTATGCAGCTCTCAGAAAATCGCTAACTAGTGGAGAGTTTGATATGCTAATGGTCCGTGAGTGGTATATCCCGCATGACGATCCCTCCAACCACTATTATGCCTATTACCACTCAAGCGGAATATTGAAAATATACTCAAATGATAAATTGGATCAATTAATAGACCAGCTTGAAGTAACGATAGACCAAACGGAACGGCTCAGACTCCATTACGGGATACAAAAAGAAATCATGGACAATGCACCTGCGATTTTCCTCTATCATCCATACAATATCGTAGCTGCGGAAAGGTCTGTTAAAGATGTTAAGGCATCTGTGGGATTTTGGCAAGACTATGAGTCATTGGAGAAAGCGTGGATTGAATAGTGGAGGATATAATACGGGATAGTCACAAAAAAGGTGAATAAAATGGAGATAATAGAGGACTCGATAAAGGAGTTGAAGCGCCTGGGTGTGGATGGTGTATTGTCTAATGTTGTTATAACTAAAATGCAAACTTTCCACACTCCGTGGACGTTGAGCTATGTGAGATACGATGACGGCATAATCGGATGTGGTATGGCAAATAATGAAACAAAAATCCCAGAGGATATATCGTTTATAAAAGCCCTGCTCAATACCAATGTCTACGATGCTATAGACATGCTATATGCTATGGAAAGCAGCGTATTCATAAATTCGCTAATCATTTCAATGATCTCGGCGCTCACCCATAGATTGTGGCGAGATGAAAGTATCTTTAAAAAAGATGGTTACACTGTTGAAAATCTTAATACATCTCATTGTATCTTTTCAGAATTTGTAAGAAATACAGATAGGGTGGTATTTGTCGGATTTGCAGCATGGGATGTCCCCTGTATCGCGGAGATTGTAAGAGAGGTAAACATCACAGAACTTGTGGATTCAAGCGATTTTGAGGTTATAGATATCGATCCAGAAGAGTCAAATGTTGAGATTTTCCCTGCGAGTAAAAGCGAGGAGATTCTAAGTGAAGCCGATGTGGCTGTGATAACTGGTGAAACGTTAGTGAACGGCACGCTTGATGAAATTTTGCAATTCTCTGAAAATGCCAGAACGAGAATCATCTACGGGCCTACATCCTCCTTCTATCCCAAGATACTCTTTGAAAGTGGAATCGATGCGTCTATTGTAATGATCTTTCCAAATACATCCGATTTTCGGCGGCGATTCGTACACAGCAGGGGGTACTGGTACAAAATGCCTGAAGTGAAAAGGATAGTGGTTAAAAGGAGGGGATAATATGAAAAACGAAGGGAAAAGCGTTTTTTGGAGTTATGTGATTGTGGGTATAGCGCTCGTAGGTGGTATAATAATGGCGGGCTGTATAAGTTCACCTGAAGAAGGTTCTAAACAAGAACTGATGGTTGGCATAAGCACAGATGTTGATAACTGGTATTTGGACAATTTTCCTTATGGCGATGCAAGATTTGTGTGGTCACAGGTTTACGAAACTTTAGTACGATTAGACACGGATTTGAAGATACAGCCGGGTTTGGCAGAATCTTGGAAAACTCCCGATGATGGAAAAACGTGGATATTTCATCTAAGGAAAGGGATTAAATTCCATGATGGAACACCATTTAATTCAACTGCAGTGGTATTTTCATACAGTAATAAATCATATGGTAGAAAAAGTTCTCTTAGGACGTTAGATTATGTAGAAGCTCTGGATGAATATAGTGTGAAATTTGTTTTAAAGCGACCTATGCCCCTACCTTTTTATCTTACGCATGTAGCATGGCCAATTATGAGTCCTACTTGTGTGGATGAAAAGGGGGAGTTCATAAAGCCAATTGGAACAGGACCGTTCAAATTTGTAAATCAGATAAAAGACCTGGAAATCGTGCTTGTAAGAAATGATGACTACTGGGGAGAGAAGCCAACCCTTGAGAAGGTTATTTTTAAGGTGATCCCAGAGGCAACTACTCGTGTGATGGCACTCGAAACCAAAGAAGTAGACATGATTATAAAAGTGCCAGAATTTGAAGTGCCGAGATTGGAAAGAGAGGTTGATATCAGGGTCTATAGAAAACTGACGACGTTTACGGATTACTTAAAATTTAACTGCAAAAGGGAACCATTCAATGATCCAGATGTGAGGAAGGCCGTGGCGTATGCCCTTGACACGGAGAAAATGGTCAAAACTGTTTTGAACGATGTTGGGATAGCTGCAAGGGGGCGTCCGTACTCTCCCATCATGCTATACTCAAAACCGGATCTTAAACTGTACGAATGTGATACGGAAAAAGCCAAAGGTCTGCTGTTGAAGTCCGGATGGAGGGACACGGACGGAGATGGAGTACTTGATAAAGATGGAAAGCCGCTCAAGGTGACTCTCCTGGTAGAAAGAGGCGCTTGGTCACCACGCCACACTCCGATGAGCGAAGCAATCCAAGGAGCGTTAAGGGAGATTGGTATGGATGTAAAAATCCTGCTCTTAGAACGCGGAGCTCTCCTGAAAGTTTTAAGGGAAGGCAAATTTGACATGCGGCTTTATTCCGGGTGTTATGTATGGGGGCCTTATCCAAGACACTTCTTTACACATCACTCTAATGCCACTAAAGGCCTTTGTTCTTCTCAGTATGAGAACACAGAGTATAACAAACTCGTGGACTTAGCAGATATGACGGTAAATCCAAAAGATCAGGAAAAGCTATATTACAAATTGCAGGAATGGGTTGTTAGGGAGGTTCCAGCGTTTTATCTGGTTCACGAAGAGAAGATTGTCGCAGCGAATTCCTACGTAAAAGGATATAATATAACCGCCGAAGACCCATGGCTCAATCTTGACGGCGTTTATCTGAAGGGTAAAAAATGAACAGGGAAATAATTGCTTTGTTGGTTTGTATAGTTGTGGGGGTGACCATTGCAGTAACCGGCTGTATAAGCCCACCAGAAGAAGTTTCGAAAGAGCTACCCCAGGAGATAGTTATTGGGATAGGAGAAGATATAAAAGGACTGCCGCCTGTTTATGGCTGCCCCTGGGGGGCACCACTTCGTCCGATTTATGAGACATTGGTAGTGGAGGATGCAGACCTTAAAATTCAACCTTTGCTGGCAGAATCATGGGAAGTGTCAGAGGGCGGTAAAGTATGGACTTTTCACCTGAGAAGGGGAATAAAATTCCACGATGGCACTCCATTCAACGCTTCTGCGGTGAAGTTTTCTTTTGAATATAAACCCGCAGCATACCGTGCTCTTCCGCACTACATGAAATCAATAGATGCCATAGATGAATACACCGTTAAATTTGTCTTAAATAAGCCTTATGCACCGCTATTAAGGGATGTCAGTTCAGCTCCAATAATGAGCCCAACAGCCGTAGATGAAAATGGTGAATTCAAATCACCCATTGGAACAGGTCCGTTCAAACTCGATGAGTGGGTCAAAGGGCAAAAAATTGTGCTGGCAAAGAATGAGAATTATTGGAGAGGGTCTCCCAAATTAGAAAAAGTGATTTTTAAGATAATCCCTGATGCCTCCGCAAGAGCTATGGCTTTAGAAACCGGGGAAATAGACCTGACAGGTCACAGAGCAGGTAGAGGTGCATTATACGTTTCAGATATACAGAGGCTTAGAGAAGAACCAGAAATAAAAATAGTCGAGGGATATACGCAGCCCTGTGTGAATTGGATTCAGTTCAATACCGAAAAAGAGCCGTTCAGCGATTTAAGAGTGAGAAAAGCCATTTATTACGGCATTGATACTCAAAAAATGGTCACCTCTGTATTGGGTGACACCGCAGTGCCATTACTAAAGGGACCTTTGTCAATGCCATCCACCGAACATTTATTGAACCAGAATCTAACGTGGTATCCGTACAACCCAGAGAAAGCAAAAGAGCTATTAGCAGAAGCTGGCTGGAAAGATACTGATGGAGACGGTATTCGAGATAGAAATGGAGAACAACTAAAAGTTACATTTGTTCTTTCTGCTTTCTCTCCGGAATTACCAAAAATCGCTGAGATAGTCCAGGCACAATTGAAAGAAATTGGCATGGATGTGAAATTGCAAATAGTCGAGTATGGAGCTCAGCAAATGATGTTTGAAAAAGGACAGTATGACATGATGATGCAAATGGGTGTTTGTGGACATGGTGACCCTTCTCTATGGTTTAATTACTTCTTTCATTCGAAAAGAGGAGTCCGCTGTGCATACAAAAACGAGCAGTTAACTACCTTAATAGACCGCCTATACACAACCGTAAACCCGGAAGACCGTCTTAAAGTCTTTTACGAGATACAAGAGATAATGGAAGAGGATGTGCCAGGGGTTTTCTTATATACCGATGCAAATATCGTCGCTATGAATAAGCGGGTTAAGAACTACGAGATGTTTGGAGGAATACATGGGGCATATCTCAGCCTGTGGAAGGTGTATATTGAGGAAGAATGATAGGAGGCAAAAAGCATGAAAATGAGTGATGAGGTGAAGGAAGTAATAAATAACAATATCGTCCATTTAGCGACTTATTCAAGAGATGGTAAGCCGAACGTGGTTCCAGTAGGTCTTTGTAGGGCGATAAGCGACCATGAACTGCTGATTGTAGATGTGTTCTTCAAAAAGACAAGAAAAAACCTGGAGGAAAATCCACAGGTTGCAATTGCCGTTGAGGCACTGGAAGAGCTGAAAGCGTATCAGCTTAAAGGTGAAGCAAAGATTTTCACTCAGGGTGAATTTTATGAGAAAGCATTAGAGATAATGAAAGAACAGGACAAAGTGCGAGAGGAAAGAGTTTCTGTATGGAAAGAAAAGAGACCTGAGATGGTGGAGAGGTTTGAAAAACTTGTTGCAAGTCATCGTAAATTGAGACCGAAAGCGGCTGTGCTGGTAGATGTGGAGGAGATATATTCAACAATGCGTAGGGGTGATTAAAAATGGACAAGATTATCTATAAGATGCCAGAAGTAGATTTTGGACTCATAGATGAGATAGCGAAAGGAAACGAAAAAGCAAATATTCTATTTACTGCTGTGGATTACGGAATTTTTGATTTACTTAGCAAACCAAAAACAGCAGACCAAGTCTCAGAGGAAATCAAAACTGACCCTTACTTGACTGAAAAGTTCTTGAATGTGCTGGTAGCTCTCAATTTTATCCACAAAATAGAGAATCGATACTCAAATACCAAACTTGCAGAGACATTTCTTGTACGAGGAAGTCCTTTTTATCAGGGCACTTCATTTAGGATGAGAAGGAGAGGATTAACAGATTGGCAAAGAATAAGTAATGCCCTGAAGAACGGTGGAATTAAAACAGGGGCAGAAAATAAGAGCATCATTGACAGGGCTTTTATTATAGGACATGCTGAAATAGCCATTGCAGGTGCTATGCAGAGAGCGGTGGATGTCGTGTCCACACTTCCGGAATTTAAAAGAGCGAAGAAGCTTCTCGACCTTGGTGGTGGACATGGACTCTATTCTATTGCCTTCCAACAATTAAAGCCAGACCTTGAAGTTGTTTTATTTGATTTGCCCCACGTTACAGAAATTGCAAGGGAGTATCTTGAGCAATATGAAATGTCGAACAAGATAAAAATTATAGCTGGCGATTTTACCGAAGATGACATTGGCAATGGCTATGATATTGTTTTCGTATCCGATGTGACAATATCAGGTATCCTAAAAAAGGTATATGATGCTCTGAACAAGGGTGGTGTTTTGATCTACCGACGATGGACAATTAACGATGATAGGACATCACCTTTAACTTCCGTTTTATTTGATTTCATGCTGGCATTGATGAGAAGCGAGCACCGAGTATACACCTTGGTAGAATATACCCATCTTTTAGAAGCCGCAGGATTCGCTATCACACAAATTCTGGACATTTCATCTCCACAAGACCCTACAAAAATCATCGTTGCAAAGAAATAAAAAAATAAAAATGCTGAAATATGTATTAAAAAGATTTCTTTTGGTATTTGTGGTGGTTCTCGGTGTAACAGTGGTTACTTTTTCTGCAATGCACTTCGCTCCCGGTGACCCAGCAGAGATGATTGCGGTAGCCAGGTATGGTGAGGATTTAACACAGGGGGAAATAGAATGGGTAAGAGCAACAGAGGGCTTAGACGCTCCAGTGTATATTCAATACCTGAGATGGCTAGAGCACGTTTTACACCTGGACTTGGGTAAGTCACAAATAACCTATGAAGATGTCTTAGAAGAGATACTGACCAGATTCCCCGCAACCTTAGTGTTAGCAATCTCAAGTTTAATTTTATCTCTATTGATAGCGCTACCTACTGGAATAATCAGTGCCATCAGAAAAAATACAATCGTTGATAATGCATGCATGACCGGCGCTTTGCTTGGGGTGTCCATGCCCAACTTCTGGCTTGGATTGCTTTTGATCTGGTTATTTTCTCTATCTCTTGGATTGCTTCCCAGTTTTGGCTACGGTGGCATCAAACATCTTATTCTTCCTACGATAACCTTAGGCACTTCAATGGCTGCCATCACAACTCGCCTCACACGTTCGAGCATGTTGGATGTGCTAAACCAGGATTACATAGTAATGGCAAAAGCAAAAGGGTTAGATGCGAGAACAATACTTCTAAAGCATGCGCTGAAAAATGCTATGCTACCTGTAATTACGTTTGTGGGGTTGCAGTTGGGCTTTTTACTTGGAGGAGCTGTTATTGTTGAGACGATATTCGCATGGCCCGGAATTGGAAAACTATTGGTGGACTCTATATATGCCAGGGACTTTGCGTTGGTTCAAGGATGTGTTTTATTTATCGCTGTTATTTTTGCATTATCCAACCTGGCAGTGGATATCATCTATGCTTACTTAGACCCAAGAATAAGGTACGAGAAAAAATGAACGAAAACTGGATGGCACTTAAGGAACTCGGAGAAAACAGGATGTCAGCAGTAGGTGCAGTAATCATCGTTTTTTTAGTATTTGTTGCGTTTTTCGCACCTTACCTTGCACCTCATGACCCTTTAAAGCAAAACCTGGGAAAAAGACTGCTCGCACCCAATGGCGAATACCCTTTTGGCACCGACGAACTGGGAAGATGCATATTTTCAAGAGTCCTGTATGGGACAAGAATTTCCCTGGAAATTGGCGTTGTAGTTGTGGTGATAACAGCCTTGGTTGGCACAATCTTGGGCGGTGTATCTGGCTACTGTGGAGGAATAGTGGATGAAATTATAATGAGGGCTGTGGATATAGTGCTTGCTTTTCCAAGCATAATTCTCGCTTTGGTGATTGCAGGACTTTTAGGGCCCGGGCTTTTCAATGTGATACTTGCCCTTGCCGTGACGCATTGGCCTGCATACACAAGACTTGTGAGAGGGATGACTCTCTCCGTAAAGGAAAAAGAATTTGTTGAAGCGGCAAGAGCCCTGAGAGCCTCAAGCTTCTATATTCTGCGTCGTCATATCCTGCCAAACTGTATAAATCCTGTTATTGTGCTTGCAACTCTTGGTATTGCCCATACGATAATTTTTGCGGCTGCTCTCAGTTTCTTAGGCTTGGGAATTCAACCCCCAACTCCCGAGTGGGGGTCAATGCTTAAGGCAGGCATCCCTTATCTGCGTAGCGCACCTTTTTTAACCTTTTTCCCCGGCATTATGATAATGATTACCGTGCTTGCTTTTAATTTCTTAGGCGATGGGTTGAGAGATACATTAGATCCACGGGCAAAAGAAATGCTAATGATGAGGAAATGAGTTTATTGAGAATAGAAGGGCTGAGGGTTTATTTTAATGCGAGGGGAAGAATTGTAAAAGCAAACAATGGCGTTGATTTGGATATAAGAGAAAATGAAATTTTAGGCTTAATAGGAGAGACTGGCTGTGGAAAATCAATCTTGGGAAGGGCAATAATGGGGTTGCTTTCAGAAAATGTGGAAGTTGGAGGTAGGATTATTTACAAAGGAGAGAATTTATTGGACCTTTCTGAAGACAGAATGAGGCAAATTAGAGGTAGGGAGATCGCAATGATGCTACAGAATCCTTCCACATCATTGAATCCTGTGTTAACTGTTGGAGAACAGATAGCGGAGGTTTACAGGTGCCATAATGACGCTACGAGAGAAGAAGCAAAGAGGAAGGCATCAAATATGCTTGAATTGGTTGGTGTAGACTCGAAAAGGATGTGTGAATATCCACATCAATTTAGTGGCGGGATGAAGCAGAGAGTTATGATTGCCATCGGATTAGCGCTGAATCCCAGAATTTTGATAGCAGATGAACCAACTACAGGCCTGGACTCCTCAATGAAAAACCAGGTTTTAGATTTGATGTCCGAGTTAATCAGAAGTAGAGATATGAGTATGCTGCTTATAACCCATGACCTGGGAGTGGCGAGAAGAATGTGTGACCGAATTGCAGTAATGTATGCAGGCGAACTGGTTGAGATTGCTCCTGCTGAGAAGATTTTATCAGAACCCAAGCATCCTTATACGCAAGGTCTACTGGACTCGCTTCCTCGCATGGGCTTAAAGCCGATACCGGGTGCAAGCCCGAGTCTCTCCTCACCCCCAAGGGGGTGCAAATACAATCCGAGGTGCAGATATAAAGGTGATGAATGCTCAGAAAAACATCCTGATATGATAAGATTGGGAGATTCTTACGTAAGATGTATTCTGTACAAAAATGACAAAAGTAAAGCTTGAGGTAAAGGACCTGAAAAAATATTTCTATTCTGGAATTTTCAGGAAGAAGGTGATAAAGGCGGTTGATGGTGTGAGTTTTGAGATAAAGGAAGGTAAAACTTTAGGATTGGTTGGGGAGAGCGGATGCGGGAAAACAACGGTTGGAAGAACAATTTTAAGACTTACGAATCCGACAGAAGGGAAAATAATCTTTGATGGTAGAGATATTACGAGCCTGAACGGCAGCGAGCTAAAAAAATTAGGAAAGGAGATGCAGATCATATTCCAAAATCCTGAGTCTTCGCTGAATCCGAGGATGAAAATCTATGATAGTATTGCTGAGCCCTTAAGAATTCATAATATCTGTAACAAAAAAGAGGAGAAAGAGAGGATATTTGAGTTGATTGAAACAGTTAATTTAAATGAGGAACTTCTATTCAGGTATCCTCATGAAATAAGTGGGGGACAAATCCAGAGAGTTGTGATAGCAAGAATTTTGAGTCTGAATCCAAAATTTATTGTGGCAGATGAGCCCACTTCTATGCTGGATGTTTCAGTCCAGGCACAAATCCTGAATTTGCTGAAGGATTTGCAGAAGAAATATGCGTTAAGTTACTTGTTTATTTCCCATGATATGGAAGTGGTAGAGTGGATGAGTGATGAAATAGTTATAATGCATAAAGGGAAGATTGTGGATAGGAAAAAAGTGTAGTGAAAAGTTTTTCTTGGTAAACCCATGGTTCGCTCAAATAAATCATAGCAGATTTTAAAATTATGTAGAGCTTTACAGTACTATAGACGAAGAAGTTGGCATAAAAATGAGCGGGTGGATGAAATCCCTCTCCTCCTGGTGCAGATGGAGAGGATGAAAATCCAGCCACTGCTGGATAGCCGTTTCTCCACGCACGGAAACTGGAAGGGGCTCAATCATGTTCAAGGCCGGGTATAACGGAAGATAGACTCTTCCAATTTGGATAGCAAAGACCGACAGCTGATTTACCACAGGTGAAGGTTATGCTCTCAGCTCTGGATCCATTAGGGATGCCAGTGGCAACACAGGTTCTTCCTGGGAATAGAGCGGATGACCGCTGTGGTAGATGGTAGGGGGATCACATGGAGAGAGCGGAGATTGGTCATCCGTTCCCTTCAGCATGCAAAGAGAGCGGAAGCAGGTTTGCAGAAACGAATAGAATATACCAGATTGATCACAAAATTCCCGGAAAACTCCTTAAAATTAAGCGAACCATGAGTTATACGTAAAAGCTCTTAAAAGGCCCCAATCTCGTCACACCCGAATAAATTCAGTTGCATCCCTATTGGAGAAGCCCTATCCATTTTTCACTTAAATCTCCGCGAAAAATCTGGCACCGTTATCCCTATTGCT
>Ga0190335_1000050_pt1 | contig 18703 bp, 19 predicted proteins | sample 48720489_MG_FD_161675 | JGI IMG/M metagenome (GOLD analysis project Ga0190335, IMG submission 161675) | Hydrothermal vent sediment bacterial communities from Southern Trench, Guaymas Basin, Mexico - 4872-04-8-9_MG | ecosystem: Environmental > Aquatic > Marine > Hydrothermal vents > Sediment ... | reverse complement strand
TCACATGCCTTAAAACCATGCTCTGTGCTTCTCTCAATGGTATAAGCGTACGAAAAAGTTTCATCTCACCCTTAAAATAATATAATCTTCAACTACAAATTTATCTTCATTTTATGGATATAGAAAAACTCTGGGAGATCCTCTACAGAGAGCGAAATACTGCCTCGCTCCAGGAATTACCTGATAGATTCTGTGAGGATGTGAGGGATTACATCGCCAAACTGGAGACTGAGAAGGAGGAGGCGGATGAGACCAGAAAGGGCTTTCTGGAAGACGAGATGAGGAATGCGAGGATGAAGATAGAAGATATAATAAGGAGGAGGATAGGGAAGATAATAAAACTTGCCAGCTCGGGCATGGATACACCGCCCAAAGGAATGCTGGATGAGGAGCGGGAGATGTTTCAAGCGGTGAAGAGCCAGGTGGAAGAGGGCAGAGCGCGGATATTCGCTTATATCTTTGGTAAGCCCGCACTGATAAGAAGCAAGCCGCAAAAGCAAGAGAAAACACATACTGAACGTTATAATGAAAAAGATAATGATGATACCGATGATAATGATGACACAGATAACAAGCACAGTAACCAGTATGATATGGTCAGGATTCTGGAGAATATCCCGACCTTCATGGGTACAGATGGTAGGATTTATAAAGTGGGAAAAGAAGATGTTATCATGTTGCCGAAGACCAATGCGGAGATATTATGTAATCGAGGTGTTGCAATGCGATTCGAAGCGTATAAGAGGGAGAGAGGTGAGAGGATAAGATGAAGATGCCGAAGCGAGTAAGGATTTTCTGCCCTTTCTGCGGGCGACATACGGAGCATGAAGTGGAGAAGGTAAAAAAAGGCAGACCTTCCTCTTTAAACTGGATTGTCAGGCAGAAGAAGCGCAAATCGGGCATAGGGAATAGCGGCAAATTCTCCAAAGTACCTGGTGGAGACAAACCAACGAAGAAGGTCTTTCTCAGGTATAAATGCATGGAATGTAAGAAGGCACATCAGAGGGAGGGTTTCCGGGTTTCCAAGCTCGAGTTCGTTGAATAAATAGCATAGGCAGAGGAGGGATGAGAAGATGAAAAGGGAAACGAGGAGCAAATTCCTGAAGTTGAGATGCGATGACTGTGAGAATGAGCAGATTGTATTTGACCACGCAACCACTACGGTCAGATGTAACGTTTGTGGAAGGACTCTGGTCGAACCACGGGGTGGTAAGGCAGAGATAAAGAGCAGGATAATAGATGTTCTCGGATGATTGATTGCTCAATTGACAATTGAGGTGACAGGAGAGGATGCCAAAGCCTAAGGAGGAATGGCCTGAGAAGGGGGAACTGGTAGTATGCACGGTGAGAGAGCTCAAGACCTTTGGGGTATTCGTTAGTCTGGAGGAGTATGGAGGTAAAGAAGGCTTTATTCATATCTCTGAAGTCTCCACCGGCTGGGTAAAACACCTCAGGGATTACGTGAGGGAGGGGCAGAAGATAGTCTGTAAGGTACTGGCGGTGGACGAAAGGAGGGGACATATAGACCTATCATTGAAGGCGGTGAAGGAAGGGCTGAAGCGGGAGCGGATAAAAGCGTGGAAGAATGAGAAGAAAGCCAGGAAGTGGCTCTCTCTCGCTGCCATTCCAGAGTCTGAACTTCAGGAACTCGAGACGAAGCTCGTGGATGCCTATGGTAGTCTCTATGATGCATTCCAGCAGATATATAAGACAGGCAAGCGCGCATTGACTGAGCTCGGGATAGAAGAAGCACTCGCCGATAAGATACATAAGATCGCTCTTGCCAATGTTAAACCGCCTTCCGTGCATATAACCGGGTATGTGGAACTGAAATGCCCCCTGCCTAATGGGGTGGAGATAATAAAGAACGCTTTGATGGAGGCGAAGAAGGTTGCCAAAGACGGCTTCGAATGCTCTTACGTCGGTGCTCCACGTTATCGGATACGAATCACTGCACCGGATTATAAGAAAGCAGAGAGCATACTGAACGAAGCGGCAAATGCCGCCATTGAGATATTAAAGCGAAATGAAGGATATGGGAGGTTCTATCGGAATCTACCATAAAATCATATCGGAATCCCCTTCTCCCTCAGATAATCCTTTATCTCCCCAACAGTATAAGTGCCATAATGGAAAATACTCGCAGCCAGGCATGCATCCGCGCCATTCACAAAACCCTCGTAAATGTGCTCTAAAGTTCCGACACCACCAGAAGCAATTACAGGAATGTCCACAGCTTCGGCAATTGCTTTTATAATAGGGATATCATATCCTTCCGTTGTCCCATCCCTATCTTTTGAAGTTAGCAATATCTCCGCAGCACCAAGCGCCTGCACCTCCTTCGCCCACTTTATTGCATCAATTCCCGTGTACTCACGCCCACCATAGATGACTACATCATACCATGCACTTGTTTCATCTTCTAATTGTACCAGCGTTTTGCCTTCAATGTCCTCAAACTTCCTCTTGCAGTCAATAGCAACTACGATACGATCTCCAAACCTCTTCGCAGCTTCTTTTATCAACTCTGGATTCTTAACTGCGGCTGTATTTATACTTGCCTTATCAGCGCCGGCATCAAATACCTTCTCAAAATCTTCTATGCTCTTTATCCCGCCCCCCACGCATAAAGGAATAGATACCTGCTCGGCTATCTTCTCTACAACTGAGACCATTGTATCCCTACCCTCGTGGGATGCAGATATGTCGAGAAAAACGAGTTCATCCGCTCCCTGCGCATCATATCGCATTGCGAGTTCAACCGGGTCGCCCGCATACCTGAGCTTCTCAAACTCTATTCCCTTTACTACCACTGCCTTACCCTGATCATCGAGCGTTGTATCAAGGCAAGGTATTATTCTTTTTGCCATTTCAGTTCTCCTATTGGAATTCTATCGTTGCCGGTGGCTTATCAGTTAAAGAATAAAGCACATGCACAACTTCCGGAATCTCCGTCGTAATTCTCCTATCTATCCTCTTTAAGACTTCCCAGGGAACATTAACCGCCTCTGCAGTAATAGCATCTTTGCTTTTGACCAGTCTAACCACGATTATGCAGCCAAACGCTCTTTTACCTTCTCTAACCCCGGTAGCCCTGTCGTTCATCAAAACCGCCATACTCTGGAATGACTCGATGTCAGAAGTTTCCTCTTCTACAATCTTTGTAGCTCTTCTTTCTATCTCTACACGCTCAGGCGTCACTTCTCCAAGTATTCTCGTAGCAAGTCCGGGACCGGGGAAAGGTTGGCGCTCCGAAAACTCCGGAGGCAAACCCAAACTCCTGGCAACTTCTCTTACCTCATGCTTGTAGATTTCCCGTAAAGGCTCAACAATCGTTAGTCCATAACTTTCTGGGTCAATACCTATCTGTTCAAGAATGTTGTGCTGGGTCTTGATTCCTTTCACCGTTTCAACAACGTCTGCCGCTATTGTTCCCTGAATTAAATGAGATGCGTTCTCCTCTCGCACAACCCTTGCGAGTACCGAGTAGAACGTGTTTCTAAATGCTTTCCTCTTCTCTTCGGGATCAACAATTCCTTTCAAGGCATCAAAAAACTCATCAGCGGCATCCACCAGCCTTGTGTTTATATTCATCGTTTTGAAAAAGTTTGTTACCTGCTCTGCCTCGCCTTCGCGCATCAACCCATCGTCAATGAAAACTGCTACCAATTGGTCTCCTACCGCACGATGCGTGAGCACTGCACAAACGGTTGAATCCACCCCACCAGAAACCGCTATGACTGCCTTCCCATCTCCTATCCTTTCCCTTATCTCATGGACCTGTTTTTGTATAAATTTTTCTGGCTCGAACATTTTTCCTTTTTTCCTCTCCTCAGCCAAGCAAAATACCTTCCATCATGTCCTGTTCCACTTCATGCATCATTGGTATCCCTGTAACCTCCGAAGCAAGCCTGCTAAGTGCCGCAATATCGTTTCTATCTATCAAATCCAGTTTGAACTTACGAGCGCCGGCGAGCAACTGCTTTAAACCAAGTCCTAACCTCTCGCTAAGATAAGTGTAAACACCAACTGCAGACCACGGTATCTCCTTACCTACTTTATCGCCATAGTTACTTTTTATCTCCTCAGCAGCAATAAAGAACTTTTCCGGGTTGTTGCCATATTTATTTGCGAAGTCTCTCGGTAACCTGTTCTTTTCTGCGAGTTCAGTAAAATAAAGGGCTTTCATCGCTGCTGTCAATGGCGACCTTGCCATTGTGATAGATTTCACAAAAGGACCTTTGCCATTGTTCCCATCGAAATTGCTCATTGCTATCGCCTTGAATATCTGCGTCTCGTTGACGAACCCGCCAGCCATGCTTATATCAGGCACGTATTTTCCTTCACGGAGCAATATCCTCGCACACTTCAATATCTGCGATTCTAAATATACGGTGGGCGTGCTCATCTCATTCATCATCGGCACCGGGCTCATCCCCGTCCCTCCACCAGCTCCATCAAACGTTATATAATCCACTTTTGATTCTGATGCCACTTTCATCGTCCATGCAACGTCCACAGGGCGATAAGCACCGGTCTTTATCGTTACATATTTTGCACCTATACCACGTAGCCATTCAACATCCTCTACGAAATCGCGCTCCTCCGGGAATCCTACACGGCTGTGCCGCTCGAATGTCTTGAACAACCCATCTTTGAACGCTTCTTGAACCGCAGGCTCTTCTGGGTCTGGCAACACGATATATCCCCTCTTCTTCAGTTCCAATGCCCTCTCCAGCGAAGAAACACGTATTTCACCACCTATTGCCTTTGCTCCCTGCCCCCATTTCCGCTCTATTATATTCACTTCCAACCTTGATACCACATATTCATCCACTCCCCATCTCTGGTCTTCAACGTTTGTTTGCACGGCTACATCTCCGTATTTGCCGTCCCAGTATTCTTTGAAAAGTCTTACCCTTCGTTCCATCTCCGGAGATTTCGTCACTTTTCCGTTCGTGAATACCGAATCTTTATCAACACCGCAAACGTTCTCCCCGATAATTATTATTATTCCTGAGAGTGCAGCGCCGATAGCAAGTGCATCCCAGTTGTTTTTTCCCACCGCAGTGGACCCGAAGGCGCCCGCTGCCAGCGGTATTTTTAATGGAATCCCACCTATCTTCGATTCTATATCCGCGTTATGGAACAAAGCGACATCCGACTCTGGTTCGATCCCTTCTGCGCCTCGCAACCGCGAAAGGATATTGAAGTCAGACCAATCGAGTCCATAATCCTTGTTCGAGGCTGCAGTACTCCATCCAAATTGCTCCGGCTCCGGATACAATACCTCTCGTCCCCTGAACGCACTCTTTCCAATTTCGCAGAGCACCGTGCACTCCTTCACGCATATCGGACACATTCCACTCAGTGTATTCACATCTCTCCTTCTCACGGACGTTCCCGTGGTAGACCTCGCGTTTGCATATACATCTGTCATTTCAATCACCCCTTATTGTCTGCAATGTAAAAGAATACGGATTGGTTAAGCAGGAAGAACAAATTCCCATCTGGTCCAGTATCATGCCGTAATTCCTCATCTTCTTATTAAAAGCAAATCTTTTTATCTTTTTTATTCCCGCATCATCCAGCTTTTTCGTTTCTATTGCCTTCTTTGAAACATTTACGAGCTCCTCTCCCGCTTTTGTCCGTATTATTAATGACGTGTATCCATCCGGCGAACCCGAAGAACCTGCGGAAACATCCGCAAGCTGTGAGGTGAAATCTTCACATATCCTGCATGTATCCCGTACGCAAGGGTCCAGTTCTTTAGTTGGAATACCGTACTCTTTGTCCTTTGTAACCACCATAAATTTACCCTTTGTAACATAAAACCGCTCTACCTCTTTGATCTCTATTCCCCGTTCAGCGAGGAAGATAACCAGATCACGGTGCCAGAAAGCCTCAGTGCAAAAAAGCCCGATCAAGACCTTCACACGGTCCAACTCCAGAGCAGGGTCATGCAATGCTTGAAGTCTTCTCACTGCCTCTATATTACAGCCCGTGCCGACCATTGCAATATTTTCATAGCCGCGGTCTATCGCCTCCCAGACGCCCAGGACAGAAGGGCAGGCTGTGTATTTAGGACCTATGCCGAGCAAAACTTCTTCCGGGGTGGTGGCGACGAAAGGTTCGGCTTTCCAATCTTCTGTCCGAATAGCGACAACGGCGGCATCTATAAATCCATTTCTTAACGCTTCACATAGCATTGCTGTTATAAGACTGCCATCCTGCCCCACCTTTCTTACACCCTCCTCCATTGCTCTTGCACTCATTATTTCTTTATAGTGTCCCAGAATTCGTCCCTCGGGACTGGAAGCACAGGGGCTGAAATCACATACGCCATAATCCTTCCTCGGGCACTCCTCCTCACATAAACGGCAAACTGCAAATGAGCGAGGACAGAAACTGAAACAAAAGCCTTTTGACACCGTACCGCCACAGCCCTTGTCAAACACCACTTCTTCCTCTTTATACTTCTCAAAATCCGGTATGAACGCCGCACACGCACCACAATAGCAGCATACCGGGAAGCTTCTTTCGTTTGCCATAAACTACATTTTCCTCCTTTTCCTTTTTATCACTAATATTTCCTCTTACTCTCTAACAAGAAGAGGATATAAAAAAACTATTTGAGAATTTTTCATAAAAGTTATGAAAGACATAAAAAAGACGGAAGGATGAGTAGGATGGGCTACCCGGTAGAGAAAAAAGGTTTTCGCTCATCGTAGAGCACTTCTGTAATTATTTCCCATGGGACTTGTAAAGCATCAATGAACTTATCGCAAGTAATTGTTCCCGTTTCACGAGATTCTCCTCAATTTTTCTATTAACTTCTCAATATCCTCTGCTGATACCTCTACTGCCTCTTTGGGCATTTCATTCTCATAGAAGTTTTTATGCAAAGCATTCGCGGTATTAAAGAACCTGATGATATCTTTATCTCCGCTCTTTATGGAAAGCACATTTACAAAAGCCCACAAACTACCATGCTCCTCTAACTTCAAACCTCTCTTTGCCTCCAACATTTTTATTGTTAATGCCGTTGCACCCCAAAACTTCTCCGATGCCTACACCAAATCTCCTTTCTTCAATAGTTCCCTCGCCTCATCAAGGTATTTCTCACTCAAGATTTGGTAGTGTTCTACAAGCCCCTCGGGATCCAGTTCCTCGTTCAAACTCTTGCTCAGTAGTTCAACGCCTAACTCCTCGGGTAGATATCCCATCTCCTCTGCCTTTTCGCTTAGCTTCTCGCTAAGCTGGCGCGGCAATATGATAGAAGCAGTCCCCATTTGATTATTCATTCCCCGTGTTATGATTGATTGTTATGATGGCATATAAATAAATGCGTTGTGCTCAAGTCGGTTTTTACGAAATATCGGCATTGGTAAGCTCAGAGTGGGTGAAATAGGCGATGCGGATTTTTTGAAAGCACATGTTTTCTTTTTGGGCAAAAAGAAAAAGCGTCACAGTTTCAGATCACAGTCACAGCACAGATAAATACTCCTTCAACTCCCATTCCGTCACGTTCACACGATACCTGTTCCATTCCACCTTCTTGGAGGTGATGAAGTTGTTGAAGATATGGTCGCCCAAAGCTTCTCTCACCAGTTCGCTCTTCTCTGTCAGTGTAATTGCCTCAATCAAACTCCCGGGCAGCGTTTTTATGCCTTCCTTCGCCCTTTCCTCATCACTTAGCCGGTAAACATCCTTCTCCGTAGGGGGTGGCAACTCATACTTGTTCTTTATTCCGGCTAATCCTGCTGCGAGCATCACAGAAAACGCTAAGTAAGGATTGCATGCAGGGTCAGGACTGCGGAATTCCACACGTGTCGCTTTCTCTTTATTAGGCTTATACATTGGCACTCGAACGAGTGTAGAGCGGTTGCGACGCGCCCATGTAATGTATACGGGTGCTTCATATCCCGGGACCAACCGTTTATACGAATTTATCCATTGATTAGTAACAGATGTTATTTCGGGTGCGTGTTTAAGCAATCCTGCGATATACCCTTTGCCTACATCAGACAGGTGATATTCGTCATTCGGATCAAAGAAAGCGTTTTTATCACCTTTAAATAAGGATTGATGCACGTGCATTCCCGAGCCATTCACACCGAAGATTGGCTTTGGCATGAACGTGGCATAACATCCGTGTTGCTGTGCTATCTCCTTTACCACAATTCGGTAAGTCATTACCTGGTCTGCCATCGTCAGAGCATCCTTATATCTGAGGTCTATCTCGTGCTGAGAGGGAGAAACTTCGTGGTGGCTGAATTCCACTTTTATTCCCATAGCCTCCAACATCAGGATTGTTTCTCTTCGCATGTCGACTCCTGCATCCAATGTCGTTAAATCGAAGTATCCACCCTCATCCAGTACCTCTGGATTTTTTCCATTCTTAAAATAAAAGTATTCCAGTTCGGGACCGACATAAAAGGTATAGCCATATTCTTTCTCCAGCCGTTCCAGGCTCCTCTTCAATATATACCTCGGGTCGCCTTTGTAAGGACTACCGTCAGGATTCTGAATATCGCAGAACATCCTCGCAACTACATCCCCTTTTGGTCTCCATGGAATAATCTGAAATGTAGCGGGGTCGGGTTTTGCGACCATGTCGCTTTCGTCAATTCTTGCAAACCCTTTTATCGAGGAGCCGTCAAAACCCACGCCCTCGTCAAAGGCGGTTTCTAATTCGGAAACTGTAATAGAAACGCTCTTCAATCTTCCCAGAATATCGGTGAACCAGAGTCCGACAAATTTCACATCTTGATTTTTTATCACTTCAAATACTTCTTCCCTCGTCTTTTCCTCTTTTTCCATTCCCATATTGTCCACAGACTTCTATTGTTTTTATTTCACTCATAAAAAGAGAAAGAAGAACGGATTTTTTGTATCCGCTATTCTTCCCAGCCCATTTTTTTTGCTATCCAAAAATTCTTCACATTTCCCGCGCAAAGGCAACCCAGGTTTCCGTTGATGAGACATCCCTGCTCTGGTGTAGGAAATCTACTATTATTTTTGGGTCTTCCGCCTCATAAATCCATATTGCATCATACCTGCCCAGCGTATGATACACTTGCAGGAACTTGACGCCTTTGGGCGGATTCTTAAGTATCTCGTCGCCGAATTTCCTCGCAGCTTCCACCATACCCGGGTTGACTTTCACGCAAGTTATGAATAACATCTTTTCTTTTCACACCTCCTCAATCTCTCTTAAGGATTTAAGTATAAATAAAGTTATGTGTGTGCTCACTTTCGCTCTCCTTTACGATACGACCTGACTTGTTCGAGAACCACAGGATAGTCGGCAAATAAAGCTCCCAAATCTACTGTTCCAACCAGGTCAAAAATGCCCAGAGCTGCTACCACATCCCCTTTCCTATTCCGAATCGGCGCAACAACTACTGGCACACCTGCATATTTACCCTTAAGGAGATTAGTGTGTATCACCCGATTCTCCTTCAGTACCTGCTCTAATATCGGACCGGTGTATTCAAAGTCTATAATTTCTCCTTTTTCCACTCTAACGCCCTTTTTATTCCTGCTTCGCATTGCAACTGGCATTACAAACAAGTCGTTCACCGCTTTCGCTATCGGTGCGATTTCTTCTGCCGTTGCGTCCTCATTTACTACTATACTCAATTCTTCTACTCCCATTTTTACACCTTCTCTTTTTCTTTTAATTTAATATTCTATTCCTGAAATTGTACTGCGGGTTTCATTCCAATAATGCTTGACCTTCTCCATGTGAGTAGCTATATCAGCCATCTCGATTATTCGGGCGCCTGGCTCTCTACCGCTAAGAATGATATCCGTATGACCCCTTTCTTCCAACAGCTTAAAAACATCGTCTTCTGTTAACAGTTCGAATTTTACCGCGTACAATATCTCATCCAGAATCAAAAGGTCAGCTTGTTTTTCACGTAGCACTCTATGAGCTAATTCCAAGCCCTCTTTAGCTTTTTTGAGATGTATCTCTCGCGATTCTCCGTCCTTTAAAAAACCCGGAGTGCCGCAAAGATGTATCTGTAAGTTGTCGAGGTTCTTTAGAAACTGGTATTCCCCGGTAGTTGGTCTTCCTTTCATAAACTGCAATATCACTACTCTTTTATTATGGCCCAACGCCCTTATGGCATGACCAATAGAGGCGGTTGTCTTTCCCTCTCCCTTCCCGTAGTAGACTATGATTTTTCCTGCTCCTGAGTTCATAAATGTATATCTCTAATAGAATATAGCGCTGCTTACCATAAATAAGTAATTATCCATGTATGGACATGCATTTTTTTAATACTTCCACAGACACGTCACATAAACCGAAAGGAAAGGGGAAAAGGTTAAAATCCTGTCCTACAAGGCATGTCTCCTATCATATGCCCTTTAAGATGGCTATGACTATAACGATGACGATGGGATAGCACCAAATATTTATTTTACATAAATTTGGAATTCGTCAATAGGCATTACGTTACTTTGTCCTTGTGGTATGGTTATATCAGGTTAGTATGCTATTATGAGCGATGAGAGCGGTGGTACTGTTATCCGGTGGTTTGGATTCGATACTGGCTTTAAAGCTCATTTTGGAGCAGGGGATAGAAGCGGTAGCGTTAAACCTCATGCTACCTTTCCTGAGCGAGAAAGAAGACTACGCAGGTGCCACGGCACGGAGGTTTGGGGTGCCACTTGTGAGAGTGGAAGCAGGCGAGGAATACCTGGGGATATTAAGAAGCCCGAAGTATGGCTATGGTTCAGCGATGAATCCCTGCATAGATTGCCATATTTATATGCTCCGGAAGGCGAAGGCAGTTGCGAAACAGGTGGATGCATCTTTCATTGTTACCGGTGATGTTCTCGGCGAACGACCAATGAGCCAGCACAGACGAGCACTTGCACTGGAGGATAAGGAAGCGTGTGTGGAGGGTGAAGTCCTGAGACCACTATCAGCGAGATTGATGCCCGAGACAATTCCAGAGCGAGCGGGCTGGATAGACCGGAGCAAGCTTCTCGCGATAAGAGGGAAGAGCAGGAAGACTCAGATTGCACTTGCAAAACGATACAATCTTGGTGGTGCTTATCCGACCCCCTCTGGGGGCTGTCTATTAACCTGTCGTGAGTTCTCATCGCGGGTACGCGATATACTGGTGCATGATGAGGATAGAGCACTGACGATGAAGGAGGTTGAACTGCTGAAAGTGGGCAGACATTTCAGGTTCGGTGCCTCGAAGATAATAGTGGGCAGGAACGAGCAAGAAAATGAGGTTCTAAAGCAGTTGCGGGATGTAGATGATTATCTCTTTGAAGTTCAGGGTTATAGTAGCCCGATAACGATTTTAAAAGGTTTTAAGAGTAGAGAAGCAGTGGAACTCGCGGCAAAGCTGACTGTGAGATATTCTGATGTTGACGCAGATGCAGATACAGAGGCGGTGGTGGAATATTGGGCAGGAAATGAAAAGAGCAAGATGGTTGTTCCGCCTTTAAAAGAATCTGATTCTGATATTGCTCGCTTCAGGATATAAGTTATGCAATATAATTAATATTGCACTATAAGAAGAGGACGGAGATGAGGATAGCATGGAAGCCCTGGGAGCTAGCATCAATAGCTGCTCTCACAGCTATATTCATTGTAATAGCCACAATCAATCTCGGTGCTCTGGAGATACCCTCATCCTGCTGGCAGCCCCACGACCACGGTACTGACACTGGTGCTGGTACTGGCATTGATGAGGTTGTGCTTGATTTCGGTGCTGTTCAGCCTCTGGGCGATGTTTATATCTTCCTGCGCGATGCAAACCGAACGGAGTTCGACCTCTATGGCTCTACATCCACAGCACCTGGCGGTGATGGGTGGAGAAAGCTCTACTCCTATGATAACTTAGAGAAGGTCCACTTTTGCAACTGGGATAAGATAGAACTGAACACCAACGCGCGATTCCTCAAGTTCCACTTCACTAACGAATCAACGGGTAAAATAGGTGAGATACTGGTATTATCCAGAGCGAACAGGAGAATAGCGATTGAGAACGTAGAGGGAGAAAACGGCTCAAGATTGATTGATGAGCAGGATCGTGTGCAATTACCTATTACGCAGGAAGACGGTGCTTATTTTGATGAGATGTACTTTGTACGAACAGCGTGGGAATATCTGAACTTTAAAGAGCCGTATGAATGGACGCACCCACCACTTGGAAAACTCATAATCGCACTTGGTATCCTCATATTTGGTATGAATCCTTTTGGATGGCGATTTCTGGGCGTACTCGCTGCTGCTGCGATGATACCCATTATGTTCAGCTTGAGCAGACTTATGTTCAAGAGTGGCGGAGCAGGCATCTTCGCCGCTTCTCTTCTAACCTTTGATTTCATGCATTTCTCACTCGCGCGATTAGCAACAGGCGAGATCTATCTCGCTCTTTTCTCACTCCTCAGCTTCTTTTTTGCTTTCCTTTACCTCTACAGGGGAAGCCCCTATGCTCTATTCCTCAGTATCGTCTCATGTAGTCTTTGTTTCACTGTGAAATGGACTGCATTTTTTGGTTTTATTGCTATTCTGGCTCTCATGTTGGTATGCAAGAAGCGTGATTGGCAACTGATCCTGGCGGGTCTGCTGGTATCTGCTGCGATTTATCTCGCAAGCTATATACCTTCAATGCTCGCAGGTGGTGGGCACGGTCTGATTGATATCTTCAAATTGCAGTTCCGCATGTTCGACTATCACGCTGGTATCAGGGCTACACATCCTTTCTCCTCCCCGTGGTGGAGCTGGCAACTGATGCTAAAGCCACTCTGGATGTACTCCAACACGCTTGATGGCACAGGTACAGTTTCAACGGTCGTTCTGATGGGCAATCCGGCGATATGGTGGGGCAGTATACCCGCATTGGGCTTCATCGTGATACAGAGATTGATAAGGAAGTTTGACTATACAGCACTCTTCATTGTCCTGCCTTTCCTGCTGCTATGGCTGCCCTATGCGCTCATCACACGGATACTCTTCATTTATCATTTCGCGGCTGATGTCCCCTTCATGATACTCGCTATTACTTACTGCATGATGATGCTACAAGAGAAGAGGCGGTTATTTTTATTTGCTATGTTAAGCTTCGTTATCCTCGCAGTTGCTCTTTTCGCACTATTCTATCCGGTTATATCGGGCTATCCCATTGCAATAGGCTATAAAGATAGTCTGAAGTGGCTTACTGGTTGGATATTTTAAATCAATATCGCCCTCATGAGTACCCCGACGGTGAGAGAAACGATAAGCATCAGCCCGGTCGCTTTTAGCATATCTCTGATCCCTAATTCCTTGAGCAGGACGACGAAAGTAGCCACACATGGGAAATATGTGCTTAAAATCACACATGAAATAGTCAATTGCTGTGGGGTCATTCCCAGTGGTAATAGCATACCGACAGCGATGTCCTTCCTCAAGAAGCCCATGATCAGGGCAACTATTGCCTCCTTGGGCAAGCCAAGCAGGGTAGTGAGAACAGGTGAAAATAGCCCTGAAAGTAACTCTATCACCCCTGATATATATAGCAGATTCATAACGAAGACGCCCAGCAGGACAAACGGAACAGCCTCCACCAGGAAGCCATAAGCCTTCGTCCACGTCTTTTTCAAGAGCGTCACAGGGTCTGGTTTGCGATACGGCGGGACTTCCAGCAATAGTTCAGGACTCTCACCTTTTATTATCCTCTTCAATACCAGTCCCAGAGAGATGTATAACAAAGCGAGAGTGCCGTAAACCATGAGTATCCACCTCATACCATATTTGCCAAGAATACCAAATATCATCGCTGATTGTGCCATACAGGGTACCGCGATAGCCATCAATGTGGCAGCAATGAATCGTTGCTTCTCTGTCTCCATTATCCGTGTGGCTAATGCGCCCGGGACGTTGCAACCCAGACCTAATATTGTAGGTACAATTGCAGAGCCGTGCAAGCCCAGCTTGTGCAGTCCTGTATCCACAAGCACCGCGAGTCGAGGCAGATAGCCTGTGTCTTCAAGCAGGCTGAGCATGAGATAAAATGTGACCACAAACGGCAGGACCATATCAAAAGGGACATATAACCCTGTTGTCAGAAGCCCGAACGACTGTGTGAAATCAAGAGATTCGAGTGTGGACTTACCTATCAGTATCTCATGTACCAGCCCCTTGGGATAAAATGTATTCACAACCCCCACTATCCACGGACCATAGTAATCATAGAATATCGGGTCCATCAAATATTCTATTATCAGATTCCCTATCCGGATGATGAATAAAAATATCAGGAATATCACAATCACCGCAATTGGTATACCGGTCGCGGGCTTCACGGTGATATCAGCTATGTGCTCCCGGATAGTATGGTGTCGGTGATGCACAACCTGAACTTTTCGGATGATGTCTCCTATTTTCCGCCACCGCTCTTCCTCGGTCATCGGCTTGATCTGCTCTGATTGCTTCGCAGCACGTAATTTCAATGTCAGTTCCTTTACACCCTCACCGGATATAGCACATGTCGGAACCACAGGTACTCCGAGTAGCTTCTCCAGATGCCGTACGTCTATATCAATGCCTATGTGCTTTGCCTCGTCCGAGAGGTTCAATGCGATGATGGTCGGCTTTTTCATGCCCAGTATCTCCAGTGTGAGATACAGATTGCGTTCCATGTGAGTCGCATCCACCACGTTTATTATTATATCCGCTTCCTGGAGCATGGTACGAGCCACCTCTTCCGCCTTCGAGATCGGCTCTAAGGAGTATGTGCCGGGTACATCAATCAACTCAAACTTTTCTCCGCCTATGTGCGTGTAACCCTTCGTGAAGTCAACGGTTGTACCAGGATAATTGGATGAGATCACATTCACACCGGTAAGGCGCGAGAAGAGGACACTCTTGCCCACATTTGGACAGCCCATCATTGCTATCCGCTTCATCTTTCTACCCCTGTATCTTCTCTATTAATATACGCCTTGCCATTCCAAGCCCGATTGCTATCTGGGTACCCTCAACATTTATGACCAGCGGTCCCCTTGCAGGCTGCATCGCTATCATCTCTACCATTTTACCCTCCATCAGACCCATTGTCCTGAAGTGGCGTTGGCGCCCTCTACCATGCCCCAGAGCAACTATTCTCGCCTTTTCTCCCGGTAAGAGAGTCGTGAGGGGTGCTACCTTTACATCTCTACCGCTCATTCGTCATCAGTATAATGAAAAACAGTCTCATGAGAAAAAAATGATAAAGATATATAAAGAGGTGGTCAATTGAATAGTAAGATGCCGAAAGAGGTAAGCCTGGCAGACATAATGAAGATGATAGAGGAATACGAGGTGGTGGAGCTGGAGGACGTAAGGATAGAGGGCGACGTGGAGATAGAGTTAGGAACCGTTATAGCCCCTGCAGTAATACAGGCATTGCAGCAGCAACAGCAATTACAGGTGAGGAAAGAGGCTGTGGAGCTGGTAGAAGCCCGCTTTGAGGTTGGGAAAGCGGAGTGGAATGGCGAGATAGAGGAGGTAACAATAGGAGCTACGTCTGCCGATGGTGGTACCAGAGAGCGCACAGTGACAATAGGTGGTGAGAAAGCTCTGCCTTTCTATAACTTCGATCATCCAATGCCACACCCGCCGGTGATCTCCGTAGACTGTTTTGACATGCCAATATCGCTGGCAAAGGCTGTGCGGGAGCATTATCAGGATGTGATGGAGGACCCTGGAGAGTGGGCGAAGAAGAATGTTCACAAATTCGGTGCTGATATGGTTACGATTCATCTGATAAGTACAGACCCAATGATAAAGGACACACCCGCACGAGAGGCGGCGAAGACGGTAGAGGAGGTATTACAGGCGGTTAAGGTGCCCATAGTCATTGGTGGTTCCGGCAATCCAGATAAAGACCCTGAGGTACTGGAAGCCGCGGCAGAGGCTGCTGCTGGCGAACGCTGCCTGATTGCATCAGCGAACCTGAATATGGATTATGAGCGAATAGCAAAAGCGGCTATGGCTAATGGGCATGTCATTCTATCATGGACTCAACTGGATATAAATGCGCAGAAGACGCTGAACCGATACCTGTTCAAACTCGGCGTGCCCCGTAATGATATAGTAATAGACCCGACAACAGCAGCTCTCGGTTATGGACTGGATTATGCATTCACGAATATAGAGCGGATGAGAATATCAGCGTTAAAGGGTGATACAGACCTGGCATTCCCTATTTCATGTGGTATAACGAACGCATGGGGTGCGAGAGAGGCGTGGATGAAGAACTCGCCAATCAAGGAAGATTCCGATTGGGGTCCTGCGAGCTATCGTGGACCTTTATATGAGATCATCACAGGATTGACTCTGGGCATAGCGGGTGGTGACATGTTCATGATGATGCATCCAGAGGCAGGTGCTGCAGTAAAAAAAATAACCCGGATGCTATTTGGCATTGGCACTGATACAGAAACAGAAGTTAAGCATATAGATATTGAAGATTGGGTGAGGTGGAAAGGATAAGATAAAGAGAACCTGTAAGAGAACCATGGATTCTGATACTGATACTAATACTGATACTTATACACAGGATTCTTAGCTATAAGATGCACTGGTCACAGGCGATAGCGAAGGACATTATAGCGCAAAGAGAAGAGCGAAGGCATGTCGTTGCCACGGGTATCACTCCTTCGGGAGATATCCACATTGGTAACCTCCGTGAGATAATAATTGGTGATGCAGTACGGAATGCACTCATGGATATGGGTGTGGATGCAGATCTTATCTACGTCGCTGACACCTTCGACCCACTGCGAAGAAGATACCCATTCCTGCCACCTGAATACGATCAGCATGTAGGGAGACCGTTATCGGAGATCCCGGACCCTGAAGGATGCCATTCCTCCTATGCTGAACATTTCCTCAGTCCGTTCCTCGAATCCCTGACTGAACTGGGCATAGAGATAGAGATTCTACGTGCCGATGAGATGTATAAATCAGGCTTATATGCAGATGCGATAAAAGAGGCGTTGTTGAGGCGAGAGGAATTAGCGAGGATACTACAGGAGAGTTCAGGCAGACATCTGAGTCATGATTGGTCACCCTTCTCACCGCTTTGCGATGCCTGTGGTAGAATCACATCTGCTGTAGTAACAGGTTACAACATGGAGAAGCAAGAAGTATATTATGAGTGTGAATGCGGTAATAAAAGCACTGCATCGTTAAGAGGCGGGGGTAAATTGGCATGGCGGGTAGACTGGGCAGCGAGGTGGAGGATACTCGGCGTTACCGTTGAGCCTTTTGGTAAAGACCATGCAGCACCTGGCGGGAGCTTCGATTCTGGTAAGAGGATAGCCCTTGAGATATACAATTTCAAGGCACCTTATCCTATCCCATTTGAACATATCCTGCTCAAGCTCAGGGAAGGAGACAGAACGAAAGTCACGGCTATGTCTTCATCACGGGGCACCAACATCCCGATCCATGAGATACTAGAAGTTGTACCACCGGAGATACTGAAACATCTTATATGGCGAGTAAGACCCGACCGGCACATAGAATTTGACCCCTCCACACCGCTATTGCACCTGATAGACGAATATGAGCGTGAAATAGGAGGTATAGGAAGTGGTTTAGCAGCAAAAATACCGTTCCGGCATTTCCTGACACTCGTACAGGTGGCTCGTGGTGACTTCAATGAGCTACTTGCAGTTATCCGGAGGAGTGGTTATGAGCTACCTGAGGGAGCAGAAGAAGAGAAAGAGGAAGAGTTGAATGCGATACGGAAGAAAGCAGGATACGCTCAGAACTGGCTGCAGAGGTATGCACCTGAGAACCTCAAATTCGAGCTGCAGTTATCAGTGCCATGGGAAGGCATAAAAGGGCTTTCTGATGCCCAGAAACGAGCTCTACGCATGATAGCACAGCGTATAGCATCCAAAAAAAGTCTCAATGCTACTGAATGGCATAATATGATATATGAGGTCGCTACCACTGCGAATATTGACCCAAAAGAGGTTTTTAGAGCTATTTACATTTCATTGCTGAATAAGCCTTCTGGACCCAGAGCAGGATGGCTACTCGCATCTCTGGATATCCAATTCCTGCGTACACGGTTTGAAATCGCATCAGGAACAGAAGCTGAGCTGGACTCAGATAATCGTGAATAATACCAGGATTTGGGTCATTAGTATTAGTATCCTAATAGTTAATAACCAATGCAAACAGAATAATATTTTGTTGATTTCACCCAGGAGGTATGGGAAGACCTCGGTAATGAAAGAAGTCATTAGAAGATTAAGCGAAAGAGGCTATTTATGCCTGTTTTTGGACATAATGTACGTTGATGCGCCTGAGCAGTTTTTGATTGAGTTAGCAACCACAGCTTTCGATGAAGCCAGTGCAAGGAGGAGATTTCTCCAATCTTTGAAGGGTTCATTTATACGACTGGGTGAGTTATTAGAGGAAATAGAAGCTTCAGTAGTGGGAACAGGTGTAAAAGTGAAGTTCAGAGGTGGATTGGGAAAGGAAATAAACGAAAATAATTGGACCGAGAGAGGAAGAGATATTTTCGATGCGATAAAGAACATGTCAGATAAAAAGCCGGCGTACATCGTAATTGATGAGTTATCCGAGTGCATCGGCAACATGATCATGATAGAAAAGAATAAGGGTACGAGAAAATTCCTTCAGTGGTTCAGGAGTATGAGGCAGCGAACAATAGAAGATTTGAGG
>Ga0190335_1000039_pt1 | contig 20482 bp, 40 predicted proteins | sample 48720489_MG_FD_161675 | JGI IMG/M metagenome (GOLD analysis project Ga0190335, IMG submission 161675) | Hydrothermal vent sediment bacterial communities from Southern Trench, Guaymas Basin, Mexico - 4872-04-8-9_MG | ecosystem: Environmental > Aquatic > Marine > Hydrothermal vents > Sediment ... | reverse complement strand
GATAGTCAATGAATTGTATGCAAAGATAATTGCGTATTTACAAAAGAGACAGTTCTTTATGAGAATAGAAACAGTTGAACGAAAAGGAATTGCAACTGCATTAAAGAAATTAGGTGTTAGGAAATGAACTTTAAAAAATGGCTAAAAGATAACTCAGCACTCATGGAGAGAACAATTATTCTTTACAACAGAACTGTGAACAGATTTCTGCGAGAATATGAAGAAGTCAATCTAGAAAACCTTAATAAATTTGTTACTAATTCTTTCAGAAACAAGAGATCATGTTATGTCAAATATGCTTTCAGATATTATCTAAAATTTATTGGTAAAGAAGAATTATATAAACAAATTGTTCCTGTTAAAGTCAGTCCAGTAAAGAAAGAAGGAGTTTATTTGCCAGCAGAGAAACTATTCAAAATTGTCAACGGAATACAAGAGGAAACATTCAGGATGGTTGCTCTTTTGCAGTGTATTACTGGCGGTAGATCTCATGATATTCTGAGCATTGAAAAAGCACAAATAAAAGAAAAAAAAGACGGGTCTCTGCAAATAACATTAATAGCTAAAGGCAATAAGAAAAGGTATGTTTTTATACCAAAACATTATGCAAATACCATAACCCAATTTGTTGAAAAGTATGATAGAAAATACCCTTTCTTAAAAAATTGGAATAAAGACGAAAGTTTAAGAAAAGCAGTTGACAGAAATTACAGATATTATTATAATTATGTAAAAGAATCTGCTAAGAAATTGGGATACAAAAACTTTGCTACTCATGATTTCAGGAGAAACTTTATAGATGATGTTCAGGATATAACAAGAGATATTAGACAAACTGCTGTTGCATCTGGAATTACTGTTGACACAGCAATACGGTATCTAAATAAGAAAGTTGGAGAAGAACAATTGAAAGAAATTATTAAGAAGATCAGATGAAATATAAATTGAAAAAGTTGATTAATTACATGGACAAGTATAATAAGCAAAGAAAATGGGCTAAAGATAATGATATAGAATTATGGATAAATGGCAAGTGCATTTATAAACCTAAGGATTAACAATTACCTTGTCTATGACCAGCTTTTCTTCCTCTATGTCCTGTATTATACATATAAGAACCTCTTCTTGGTCCTGTTCCATCACGATCTGGTATTTCAATCACCTGTTTAGTTAATATATCCTATCTATTTAAATGAAACTGATCTATGGTGTCTATCAGAATATATACTATTTTCGGATAATACTTAAAGAAAACGAAAAAAATGTAACATTATATGTTATATATGTATAAATTAAGCGTTTGTGGATTGGGCTTTATGTCTTTTAATCTCAATAATTTTATTATTCCATCTTCTAGCTTTTTCTCTAGATATAAGAAGCTGATTGTTAATTGGATCTCTATATATCAGTTCAGCAATATCTTTATACGATAATATCTTTCCATTTTTTTCTAGAACATTAAGAACTTTCTTTTTAATCGATGGTGATACATCTATTTTTTTGAAAATATTTTTTATAGTTAAATATAATTCATCATGTAGATAATAAATAGGGCTATAAAATGTCATATCTCTTTTACTTATAGGTTCGCTTGTATCATCAAACATCCTTTGCTCTCTTAATTTAAGATGCTCTTGATACATTCTTTCTGGTAGTTTAGGAAATGTAAATTCATCATAATAACATGGATACTTTCTTAATATTTTCATCATTTTTTCTGTATCTGAAAAGAAATTCCAATGCTGTTTTTTGAAGGCTTTAATCAGCCAGTTTCTATCCCATCTGTCCTCTATTGCTGGAGCAAGATTAGGAAGCGCCAACATAACATGACCCTTTTTTACTATGTGAATCCAAACAGTCATCATGTTTTCTCTATATTTTTTGTCAAGCCACCAGAGGTCAGGAATGTTAAAGAAAAATATGAGATGTTTTGTTCTTATCTTTGTAAATAGTTTTTTAAGTCGTTTGTTTTCTGCTTTGTTCCAATCTTCGCCCATAGCAAAATTTACCGCTTCATCGCATGATAATGGTGAATATGTATTCAGCTCGTCTGCTTTCTTAAACACATCCTCATTGGTGTATGCAGTATATTTTCCAAGATTGAACTTCTCATCAAAATATTTTCCGACATATTTTCTGGATGATTGTATAGAGAATGTTGACTTACCAAACCCTTTAAACCCAGAAACACCAACCAAACAGTCAAAATCTTCTTTCATCTGCATACCTCTGAGCATTTCAACAAATGCATTAAATTTAGGATAGGATCCTTCTGTGAACTGCATAGTTATTTAATAGATGCATTACTTTTAAAGGAATATGTTTTTCTGATAAATTTTTAATATAGCATTATCCAGATCTCTGCCTGATAATTGAACATAAACACCAGCCATTTTTGAGAAAGGAGACCATCCCATGTATGCATTTAATTGAGCTTCTGTAAAATGCTGGGCTAGGATAGTCGCCCTAGAATGCCTGATCAATCTAACCGAAACATTTTTATTTATATTGCATCTCTTTGCTGTTGATTTGATTATATAACGCAAGCATGAATAATTCATAGGTTCGTTATTTCGTTTCCAAAAAAAAGTTTCTGGCTCTTGCTCGTCAATATATTTTTTTAAATAATTTACAGATTTAACCAGCAAAATTCTTCTAGGGTTTGCCTTGCCATGCAGATAAACTCTTGCATAATTATTTTCAAATTCTATATCGCTTCTTCTCAAATTCAGCAATTCTCCAGTTCTGCATCCAGTTTCAGTTAGCAAAGCGAGTATTGCTTTGTTTCTTTTTGTATTTGCCTTTCTTACCATTAAATTCATTTCTTGCTCTGTGAGCAGTTGCATAGGGATTTGAACTCTCATGGATTTTTTGTGGATAAAATCAACATCCTTATTATAAAATTTGAAAAATTTCTTTATTACAAATCTGTATGTGTCTTTAGTTTGAGGACTCCAGTTTTGCTGTTCTATCCATGCCAATATTTTGATAATATCATCACGATTCATTCTTTCAAATGATATTCCATTCGTCAGATTTGATATTTTCAGCAAAACCTGAAGTATTTTGCATATCCTGCCTTTGCTCAATCCTTGCGAAAGGCAGTAGTAATAAAACCTGATGATTTGATCTTTTTTATATGAAGGAAGGTAAAATGTTTTTTCTATGTTTTTTTGTATTTCTTTATTATAATTGAAAGGATCAAACAGCATACCATCAATGATTGAATACATAATTTTCACATTTAAGTTTTTTACTATTACATAGTAATTTCACTTTTATTTTATACAAAAACATTTAAATACTCTTGGGTAAATATGGTATAGATTGGAATGGGAATAAAAATAAAAGTTGATAAAGTTGGTAGATTAGTAATCCCAAAACAATTTAGAGAAGAATATAATATTAAAGAAGGATCAAAATTTGAACTTAAATGTAATGATGATTTAAAATTAATTCTTGTAAAGGATGGTGATAAAAGATGAGTTTAATCACGAATGAAAGGGCAACTTCAAATCCCGCCCCCGACATAAAGTTTAATCCTAAAGTTATTGACAAACTTCCTTCCTATACATATCCAATAAGCCCAGAGGCTGGCAAGAAACTGCCTCTGGGTAAGTGCTTCGGCACTTTAAAGGCAGACTGGTGCGAGGCTTATTATCCAAATTATAATAATGTTTATGCTGATTCTCCTGAGATGTTTGTGGATCTGGAGCTTTCAAATAGTTCTGTAAATCACCTTAACAGGCATCTCCAGATCCATTTTGGTTTTTCTGGCAACATAAAAGTAAAGCATCCTTCAAAAATTTCTTCAAGAATAAAGCCTCATTTTGATGTTTATCTTCCTTTCAGCTGTATAGACAAGCTGATAGGAATATTAGAGCGAATGCGAGATGGTGTTTTGAATGCGTAAAGATACAGAACCCGAATATGAGGATCCAGAAATAGTTGAAACTAAAGAAGAAATCAAAAATTGGAGGTCGATATGAATGATAGGAACTTTAATATTTGGATTGGTTTGCTTGCTTGCTGGCTTATGGCTTAATGATATAAACGAAAAAATAAAAGCGTTTCAGCAAAAGAGATTGGACGATTTAGTTAAGAATAGTGTTGATTACAGCAAAATAAAGATGGTATGAATGGACTTGCTAAAACTTATTGTTTTGGCGGTCTCATACCTCTTTTGGTCTTTGTTTATAATGTGTGCTATAATGGAGTTGATGAAAAATGATAATAAAAATAATAATAGCAGTCTGGCTTATAGTAGCATTGGCTGTATTAGTATATCTAAAATTTTATGGTGATAGAAATGAATAGCATATTAGAAATAATTGTTTGGACTTTTGTTTTGTTAGGTATCGGTTTTTTAACTGGTTTTATATTTAGTTACTATTGCACTATGAAAGATGTATGTAGAACAATATGTGATTACAATGACATGAACTATGATAGTTTCAGCTACAATAATTTAGAAGGAACATATACTTGTCATTGTAAAGGTGTTAAAAAAGACATTCCAATAAAAGATATTGTAATTGGAGTTGAGAAAAAATGAAAACTAAAACATTAAAAAAAATAGATGATATATTAGGAGCTGTTTTGATATATTCCTTGTTTGGAATACCAGTCATGATTGGAATAATGTTTATTTGTTCTGCATTATTTTTTAATGACTTACTTAAATCAATCACAATCTGTTTCAGAATAATAATAGCTTTGTTTGGTTTTATAATCATTTCTGAGTCTGTCGGTAAGTTGTGTGATTGGGAATTAGAATATAGAGAAGAAGAAAAGAAGAAAGGTAAGAAAAATTATGGTGATAAGGATGAAACACAAAAACACATGTGACAAATTTATTGCAATATATAAACTGATTTTAATAGCAATAGTAATTATTGGTCTAACTTTATTGTCTTTTCACAAATTATTCAACTTATCTACAATAATATTGATTTCGTTCCATACAACATTTTCTATGATTTTCTTTTGTTCTATAATTATAATTGAAAAAATACGGGATATAGAAAAAAAATAAAACAAATTGCTGGTGAAAAGGATGAAAATAAACGAAAAATGGAATATGATGAGTGAGTCAAGAAAAGCATATATAGAAGCATTGTTTATGGCTCATGTGTGTGGCAACAAAACCATACAACATTTGTTGAAAGGTTTGAAATATGAGCGATAATATCGAATGGAGAGAATGTGTTGAAAATAGAAGAGATCTAATGAGGAGAATCATAAAGCTAGAAGAAAGAGTTAAAAAAATTGAAAAGGTGTTAGAGGATGGTAAATAAAGAAAATTGTGAAAAGGTTTTGAAATATATTCCAGAATCGCCTGAGATGATTGGATTTTATGATTTAAGAAAAATTTTATCACGAGACATCAGCACAGATGATCTTCGTGATATATTAAACCAGCTTGCAGATGAGGGTCTAATAATAAAACCAAAGCCATACTGGTACCAGAGAATTGAAAAAGGGTTTGAGGACAAAACCAAAAAGCATAATGTTCCTTTGGTCAAGACAGATTTCAGAATTTCTAAGGACAAGAAATGGCTCATAACAAAAACAACAATCACAGACATCAAGCCAATTTCTTACATAAAAAAAGTGATTGGATGATCGAAAATCAATCAGAATGTGATAGAATATATGAATACTTTTACAGACAAGCTGAGAGCGAAGGATAGATATGAAAGTAAAAATAGGATCATTGAAAGATTGCTACGAGGCTATAATAGAATTGATTCAGTCCTATGTAGATATAGATCCAAAATACTTGCCGATATTAGCATTATGGGTTATTGGGACTTACTTGCACGACCATTTCAGAACATATCCTTATCTCTATATAAATGCCACAAAAGGTGGTGGTAAGACAAGGCTGTTGGGTTTGCTGGCATTTTTAAGCAAAAACGGAAAGATGAATGTTGATATGTCAGAGGCTGTTCTATTCAGAGAAGCCCAGAACAAGACCGCATTCTTTATTGACGAATTAGAGCGTATAACAAGAAAGGAAAAAACTGGATTAAGGTTATTGTTAAATTCCGCATACAAGAAAGGCATAACAGTAACAAGAGCCAAAAAAAACAAAAAAACAGAATCCTATGACATTGAAAGATTTTCAGTTTTTACGCCTATCGCTATGGCTAATATTTGGGGATTAGAGAATGTTTTGCAGGACAGATGCATAACCATTACTCTTGAAAAATCATACAATCCTGCTATAACAAGCAAGATCGAGTTATGGGAAGAAGACAAGAAAGCTAAAGCTATTAAAGAGTTCTTAGAAGAGTATAGTAATGGTGTCGTTAGTGTCGTTATGTCAGGTGTCGTTTCATTTACATTTTTTTGGAATAAAATAATATCTTATTATATATTTACAGACCATAACGACACGGCACAAACGACACCAAAAAGTTTTGATGATATAATGCGGTCTGTGGACTGGTTAGACCCTGATAACAGCGCCCTTTTGACAAAGGAATTTTATGAAATGGCTAAAAAAATTTGGTGTCGTAATATTTCTGGTCGTGATCTTGAATTATTCATGCCTTTATTTATTATTGCTCATGAAATAAGTGAAGATGTTTTTGATAACATACTTGACATAGCAAGTCAAATAGTCAAGGAAAAGCATATCGATGAAATTTCTGAGAACAGAGACTTTAGTTTCATAGCATTTCTTTCTAGCTTAGACAATAAGACAGATGACTGGATTAAGATAACGCAATTAACAAATGATTTCAAAGATTTTGAAGAAGAAGACTGGATTAATGCAAGATGGGTAGGACGTGCGCTAAAGAGACTAAATATAATTAAAGGTAAAAGACGGCTTAAACATGGACGAGAAGTCATTCTTAACTGGAAAAAAATAGAGGAAAAGGCCAAGCAGATAGGTGCTGAGCAGTTCATAATCGAAACTAAAAAAGAAGAAACACAAACAGATTTGGAGAAGGTAATTAAGAAAGAGGGAAAAAGATGTCAAGAATAATGAAAAGAGATGTCAAGAATGATATAATAAAGCAGATTCAGAGAGACAAATTTTTGCTGGAAAAAGAAAACAAAAGACTTAGGAAACATATAAAAAAGCTTGAAAACATGATAGAAAGTTTTGTTGCTAGATATTGGAGGTTCAACAAATGTGCTACAAAAACTACAAAACAAAAAACGGAATAATAATAGATTTATCTGACATAGTAGAGATAGACGGAATTGTTTATAAGGTGGGCAAATCTGGATATTTGGAGTTGTATAAGGTGAAGAAATAAATGAAAACTGTAATTCGTCTTCTAATATTGTTTTATGCTTTAATGTTTTGTATAATGACTGGGCGAGAATATATCATTCCGATAATTGTTTTGTTTAGTATTGTTTTTGAGTTATTGATATTACCAGAGGTAAGGTTTAGAATGAAGAGGTGATTAATAAATGACAACTAAGCCAAAAAAGTTTAAAAAAGTAGTTGAATATGATAAATTCAGTTCAGAAGATAAGTTTTATTTATTAGGTATGTCTCTTATTATCACATATATTGCTGGTATATATATAATTAGTTATGGTTGTAGTAATTCATTTTCCTCTATTGCTTATGCATTATTGCCTTTTATTATGTATTGTGTTGTTGGAGGCATATACAAAATATTGTCAAGAAAAGTGTATTGGGTAGAGGTGAAAAAATAAAATGAAATTCCAGAATATTAGCGATAAACCCGGTGTGAGAAATCAAGTGATATGTCCTTATTGTGGTGGTATAACGACATTAGGACGAACAATAATACATAGATTATGTTTTGGAAGAGAAAGAAGATATGGTAAATACAGCAATAGAGAAAATCCAAAGACTGTTATTTGTTCTCGGTGCGGAAAAATGATAAGACCAGAACAACTAAATTTTTTACAAATAAGAAGAGCTTTATATGAAAAATTAAAAGGTGAAATAAATGACTAAAAAAACAGATGAAGTTTGGCAACAAGATTTTAGAAAAACGCAGGAATATATCAAAAAGGAATGGGTAGACACGGGCTTTATAACAGTCCACCAATGGAAAAATTTCATTGATTATTTGAACATATTTGTTGAAAAGCAATTCCAAAAGAAGATTAAAGATACTCTAAAAGGATTAAACCAGACAAACAGAAAAGGATGGAGTGATGACACACCAAAAGACTTTATAGATGGTTGGAATAGTTGTATAGAAGCTTTAAAACAAATACTCAAAGGTGATTAAATGAAAGGCTACAGCATGGTTCGTATTGACGGCTTAGATGTAGGCAATATAATTAAATTGAACAGCATAGCAGAAGAAAAGAAATGGAAAGTAACTCTTTTCCGAAGAGATGGAAAACATTATTGCGAATTTCCAAGCTGTTTAAGAGACAAAATATTCGAAATATTGGGCGTTAAGGTGTTTTAAATGGTAAAAGAAGATAAATTCATTGTAGTCAAAGCATTAATGGAATATTGGAATGATTGTATTTCAGCAGAAGAAGCAGACAGAATTGTTAAGATTATAATTAAGATTTGTGAAGGAGATGTTTCAGAATGAATAAAAAAGAAAATCAGAAAATATGGAATATTTATAGAAGTTCAGCAGGGTTTAATATAAATAAAACTTATTATAAGTGTTTAAAATGAATAAATGGGGTTTTAAAATGAAAGAAAAATGGGTAGTTGTTAAGTGGATAGAAAAAAAGGCAGAGCATAAAGGAACTGCTTTTATCTCTCCGCTTGAAGAAGATGGAACAATAGTTACAGGATTATCAATACTAACTGAAATACCAAATGAAATATTTAATGTTATTGGTGAGGTGATTGAAAACTAAAGAAAATGTAGCAGAAAAATTAAGAAAGAGAAATCCGTATCCCAAAGATGTTTTTGTTTCAAAAATGGGAAAATTTGGAAGAAAAGTGTGGAATTGTTGTTGTGATGAATTAGAGGAAATTTTGAAAAATGAAAATTAAAAATCCATCTCTATTAAAGAAACTGCGGGGATGGATAGAGAAAGGAGACGCTTTTTCTATTGAAAAATCATCTGTTAAAAAGCTGTTCTGGGTATTGTTTGCGCCATTCATTATATTCATAACTCTTGATCTCATCACGACTTATATTGGCGTATGTGTTCTTGGCCATATTGAGTTAAATCCAACTGCTCTTATAATAGGAAGATTCGGTTATATCTTCGTCTGCATCTTCCAGTATGGAAGGTTTGTTGCCATAGCACTTGTCTTTGCGTTGCTTTTGAAACGATCATCAAAAAATGATATAAGAAAGTTTTTCATATTGTTTATGTGGTCTCTATTATTGTATAATTATGTCCAGACAATATTATTTAATTCTAATATGCTTTACGCATCGCAAAGCGGAGAGTTTATTGTTACACCGCATACACTAGATCCAGAATCTGATACACCTGAAGAATACTGGCAAAATGTTCAGCAAGCTAATTATAGTTTTGAACCGATTAGGAATGATTTTTGTAAGATGTTACCATGAAAAGACCAAAGAGAGTCATGTGTCCTAGATGCGGGAAGGTATTTATAAGAGGGCGTTTCTCGAAAAGAATGAAATGTCCTTATTGCAAGAAATATATTTATCCAAGAGAAATTCAATATGCATATAATAAATATAATATTAAAGTGTCTCTATTGTGAAAATAAACTCTATTCTGGCGTTTGATTTATAAGTAAAGATATTATTTATTAAATATGTTTAGTCAGTGTTTTTTGAACAATTTGTCTTTGAAAGCCCATAATATTAAGCAAAATGGAATTATGCCTTGTCCAATAAAATATCCTGGATTACTTTCACCCCAGCTAAGACTTTGGAGGATCATACCAATCCATAAAATTATCACAAATATTCCAATCCAGTCTTTTCCTTTCATAAATAAATTTTCTGATAGTAACATATTTAACCTTTTCGGTGATGGTCTAAATGTCTAAGTCTGGAACTTTAAGTAGAGCCGCACAAAGAAGACTTGCATATCGTCGTGGATACAGATCTAAAACAGATTATGAGGCGCAAGCAAGGGCAACACGAAAAAAATTCGGAACTGGTAGCCAAGTAACAGCACAAGATATTAAGAAGGCAAGAGAAGAAATTAACAAAGAACAAGCTTCTGGTTCTGCTGGTAAAAAACAAGAAACTTATCTTGCCATAACTGGAGTTGAAAACAAAGAAGGCAAGATTCCAATAGAAAAACAAGTAAGTCATATTTATAGAAAGTCTGAATCTGGTAAATATATAAAAATCGGAACTATGAAACCGCAACCAAAACCAGATTCATATCTTGTTGTTTATCCAGCAGTCGAGCCATCAGAACGAGCTGGCAAAACATTCCCAGCAACATTTCTTGGAATAACAAAAAGTGGCGAATCTGTTGGAAAAGCCCATCGAGGAACTATCAGTTATGGAATTCCTGAATATAAAATAGTAAAATCTCCATTCAAGTCCCAAGAGGAATTGGATAAGTATGCTGTTAAGGATACTAACAAAAAAATAAGAATAAAAGATATTCCTAGTTTGTTATATGAACTTGATAAAAAAAGAATTGAGATGCAACTTAGTATTCTTGGTGGAGGAACTGCTAAGGTAATACAAAAATTTGGTTTACACGAACCACCAATGATGACTATGCAAGCTTTTGAAAAAAAGTATCCAGATAAAAGTTATGAATTGTATATACAACGACAAAAAGGTGAGACATTGATACGAACTATTCTTGCTGGTATGGTCGAAACTCCATATTCAATTGGGGCTTCAATTTATGGCGCCTCGCAGTTTGCTGAAAAAACAATTAAAAACCCAAAAACATATCCTAAGAAAGCAATCAAAGGTGCTATTGAAAAAATGAAATATGAATATGAAGAACATCCACAAAGATTTGCTGGACAACAAATAGGATCATTTATAGGTATGTCTGCTTTAGGCTGGGGATTTCAAAAGATATTACATTATAGCCCAGCAGGAACAAAAGGAGAGCTTTATGCAATTGAAAGACAAACAACACGAACTAAATCAGTCGTGTTAAGAAGCAAGAATGAATTTAATAATTTAATAGCAAGATTAAAAGCAAAAGGATACAAACCAGAAGTTACAATACATAAAGACTATTGGACTGTTAAGTGGAGAGAAAAACCATTTGTAGATATTATAACAAAGACTGAAATAAACCAAGCACTTTCAAAAGGCAAGATCATTTCTAATACAAAAACACAAAAAATAATTTCTTATAGAGGATATAAATACTATATTTCTAAAACACCGACTGGGCTAAAGACAACAAAATTAAAAAATATTGTTGATGTAGCAAGAGGCGAAATCAAATACATAGGAAAATACAAAGGAATGGATGTTTATATTGAGCGTGGATTGAAAGTTCCTATTACATTCAACGAGCCAAAAGGGTTCAAGATAACATATTTCAAGGGTAAAGGAAAACCTAGACCAATTCTTGAAGAACTAGCCAAGATGTATGAACAGCAACAAAAAGATATGGGTTTGAAACCAATTATTTCTGATAAAGGAATAACCTCGCTAAAAGTAAAAACACCAACATCTCCAACTAAAACATGGACACCAACTCCGATTAAAATATCACCAACAAGTTATCCATATAGTTCATATAATGTAGCTGGGTTATTAAGTCTAAGTTATGGAGTGTCGCCTCCAAAGATTCTGAGAGAACCAGAAAAGCAAGCCCACTTCTCACTGGTCGGAACCATAAAGCCAAAGACAGAGTCAAGAGTTATCAACATACCAAGAATAAATTATCAAGGCCTGCTCGGAACAAGTGCTGAAAGAACATTAAGAATAACAAAAACAAGAACATCTTCATTATTAACTCCAGCCCAGAAATTTGCAACAAAAACAAGACAAACAACAAGAAGCAGATTATCACTCGCAAGCCTTTTAGGAACGACTGCAATACAAACGCCAAAAGTAATATCAAGAACAAAACAAGCAACACTAACAACACCAAGAATGATACAGATGCTTCATTCTGGATTGATAAATCCAAAAAAGAAAGTTGTTCCGCCATTCCAACCAGCATTTTTCGGGCTTCCACATATACCGCCAACCAAAAAATCAAAGAAAACTTACAAGCGACTTGATCTGAATTATCTATTGAGAATCCATCCAGTTATGACTGAACCAAAGGAGATTAGTAAATTATTAAAGGAGTTGTAAAGATGAGCCTTTATGTGTATCTTGTAATTTTAGTAATGTTGTTTGTAATTACTTTATGTTATAATGTTTTTTCTCCAGTCTTTGTCGGCATGGAATCTGATATTCATACTTTGATCAATGAGACAGAAAATTCGACAGTAAAAGACGATACTCTCGACACGCTTGGGGTTGTTAGCGATGTCTGGAAATATGCTGTGGTGTTCTTTTTATTTAGTTTAATATTATGGGGTGTGGTTGCAACCCAGAAAGAAGAACCGCATTATTATTGAGGTGATGAGATGGGTTTTTATGATATAGAGCGAAAACAAGGAAAATTAGAAAAGAGGTTTAGAAAAGTTGGAAGATTTGTTAAACGAGGAGCATCAAAGGCTGAAGGATACTTAGCAAGCAAAGCAAGAAAAAAAATCGAGAAAATGAGAGAAGAAAACAGACTTTACGAACAAGAATATAATCGAGTAAAAAAACAAGAGAAGCTCAAACTCATAAGAAGAAAAGCCAGAAAAGATGCAATGGGAATTTTTTCTAATTTAGGTCATGCTGATCCAAACTTAAATTACAATGTCGGTCAGATTCTGGGATTCAATTTTCCAAAGCCAAAACAAAAAACCAGAAGAAAAAAGAAAACTCGAAGAAAGAAAAGACCAAGAAGGATTGAATATTATTAAAAATAATTGTGGTGGTAATTATGAAAAATTGGATACAACATGCTGTTAAGAGAAAGGGAATAGTGCATAAACAATTGCGCATTCCTGAAGGGAAAAAAATCCCAATGAGTTTGCTTAATAAAAAAATTCGTGCTCTTAAAAGAAAGCAAAAAAAGACAAAGTCAGAACTCAAGACACTTAGAAGATTGGTTCTGGCAAGAACTCTTAAAAAAATATCTAAAAAGAGGTGAAATATTTTGAGAAAAAAGAAAAGAAAAATTAGCAAGAAAGCTGTTTTGGCTTCATTAAGAAGCAAAAAAACTCCAATAAAATTGAAAGCTGGATTAAGAAAATATGCTAAGAAAAGAAGATGGATATAGTGGGCAAAAAGGATTGAAATGAGGTTCAATTCCTCAGCCCACTTTTAAGTAGGTTAGGTAGGATTATGTGGAGAAATACGAAAGCTTTAATTATCTTTGGGTTTTGTTTAGGGTTAATTATAGTTCCTAATTTTGTAAGTGCTATTTATGAATCTTGGGGTGCATGTAGAAATATAACAATAGACCATAATGATATTGATTCTGATTTAACAGATTTTCCATTGATGGTTAAATTAAATTCAAGCAGAATAGATTATTCGAAAACAAAAGATGATGGTTCTGATATAAGATTTGCAGATGCTCCATGTTATAGTGGCGGGTCTGCATTGGAATATGGTATAGAAAAATGGAATGAATCTGGCGATAGCTTTATCTGGGTGAAAGTTCCTTCTGTTAGCTCATCTACAGATACAATAATTTCTGTTTATTATGATAATCCTACAGCTTCAAGCAATGAAAATATGACTGCTGTATGGGATGACAATACTGTTGGTGTATTTTTATTTAATGAGACAACTGGTAATGTAAATGATTATTCTGCTTCTCCTTTAACAAATACTGGACAATCTATAACAGGACAAGGAATATTGTCAAAAGTTGATGGTGGTGTTGATGCAACTACACAAAGTGATTATATAAAATATTCAAGTGCTTCAAAGATAGAATTCGGGTCTGGTTCATCTTTTACTGTTTGCGCATGGTTCAAGACAACAGATGTTCCAAGTGGTTATCAGAATTATTTAATTTATAAGAGAATTAGTGGGGGGACTGGATGGTATTTAGCAGTAAGTGATAGCGGAACAGGAATTGTCACATTAAAACAATATCGTAGTGGTGGAAACGATAAGGTAGACAGTTCAACAGCAGGATTTAATAATGGAGAATGGTGGTATGTTTGTGCTGGTAGAGATGGCTCTACTTTAAGAATGTTTGTAAATGGAGCAGAAAATGCGACTACATCATCTGTAAGCACTGGTGCAATAACAGGTGCTAATTTAGAGTTAGTGGGTCTATCTGATGTTAGTTCTTCCATAATGGGTTATCAAGATACAACTATAATATCTAATACATGGAGAGGAGCAGACTGGATTAAAGCTGATTATGAATCTCAAAGAGACGATTTATTAACATTCAGTTCTGAACAAACAGGAGAGCCAACAGAAATAACAATAACAGACTTAAAAGAAAGTCCAACAGACCCAGCAACATATTCTTACGGAGCAACCTATCAGTTCAATGCTACAATTTGTGATACTGAAGGAGCTGGAAACATATCATCAGTAAAATTTGAATGGAGCGGGTCAAACACAACAATAACAGATTATACTACTATAAATGCAACTTGCAGAGAATACTACACAAGCAAATCTGATTTATCAGCTGATACATATAATTATAAATGGTATGCTGAAGACACAACAAACAGTTTATACGATTCTGAAACTGGAAGTTATACAATAAATAAGGCAACACCATCTTTAAGCCATTCTGTTACATCTCCTATCACTTATGGCACAGCATCAGATTATACAGCATCAGAATCCAATTCTGGAGATAGTGATTGTTCTTATATACTTGAAAGAAATGGAACGCAAATAGATACTGGTTCAAGCGTTTCAGACACAACTGTTTTAGGGGCAGGAACATATAATTACACTTATTATACAACTGGCGGTCAAAATTACACATCAAATTCTGCTACTGATATTTTAACAGTAAACAAGGCGTCAGCAAATTTTTCTTTATCATCATCTCCAAGCTGGAATGTTGCTGAAGGGACATCAGTTACTATAACAGCTGAAGCCACGCCAAACGGAACAATAACATTATATAAAGATGGAAATATAGTTTCAAATCCATATACAGCATCTTTACCTTATGGAACTTACAACTTTACAGCAACTTATGATCATGCAAATTATACAGCTGATCCGATAACAAAATTTTTAACAGTATCTTCTGGTGGGTTTGGTTGCACGGATAATGAAACTTATGCGTTTGAAAAAACAATAAGTGCAACTGGAACTCTGTTGAATTTAAACTTTACAGATCTTGTTGCCGACAATCTAGTCAGATCTGATTTAAAAGATGTTTATATAAATCAATCTGTGGTTTCTAATGTCTGGACAAATTTCACAGATGGATATTATATTGTAGTCAATACAACTGATATATCAAGTTTTGATGTAAAATTCGGAAATTACATAGCAAACAACAGCTATACAAATCACTCGCTTTCTGAAAATACAACAGATATGACTGGATATACGCAGATAAATCCTTATTATGTATTGACATTTATAGAGGAATCTGACGGAACGCAACAGCTACCACCAGACACAAATTCAACTACTGTATCGTTATTCTGTTCTGGCGGGGTTTCAAGTTTTGATGTTGAAGATGACAAATTACTGGTGTCTTCATTTAATCAGTTGACTGATATAAAAGCAACTGTAACATATTCGGCAACTGAAATTTATTACAGAAATTATATGGTTTCAAGCGAAATCGAATATAAATATGTTTATCTGGTTGACGCAAATCAGCATCAGGTTGTGCAGTTGTTATTGACACTGCAAGATAATACTGGCGACTTTAGCGGGTCAACTTTAAAGATAAAAAAATATCTAGAAGGATCTTTGAGAACAATAACAGAACAACAGTTTGATGTTGAAAATAAAGTTGTTGTATATTTGATAAATGGAGATAAGTATCTGTTGACTGTTGACAATGGTGTTGAGGAAAGAAGTATAGGATATTTGAATGTTGATCCAGTTGATTTGGAAAAGACTCTTGTATTATATAGTATAGAAACAACGAACATGACTGTTATAGAAAATATGAGTTATGATCTCAGTTACAATGGAGTTAGTATTGAATTTACTTGGATTGATGTTGGTGGGCAGACAGATAGTGTTGAGTTTTGGGTTTACAATTACACAAACAAATCACAAACATTATATTATGATATATCATATAATCACAGTTATGTCAATTTTGTTTACAATGTTCCTATAGAGAATGATACTTATGTTACAAAATGGCTTGTGCATCATAATATATTTGGATTAAATTCAACTGGAAGACAGGATACAGTAAGTTATGGTGATATATATCCAGCAAGTTTTCCACTAAGGCCTCTTGTTCAGTATCTTGGTGGGGATGATGTTATATGGTTTGCGTTACTAATTATATTACCTTTACCTATGCTATTTACCAGAAAACATGCTGGAATAGGTGCTTTCTTTTTGGTCGGGATAATCGCATTGTTTAGGTATTGGCATTTCATAGACATACCAGTAAATTATATAGGAATTGGTATTTTCATAGCGTTTCTTATTGAAATAATTAACAGGAGGGTGTATTCATGAGATTATGGGACATAGCATTATTTTTCATGATACTTAATATTTTTGGCACTATTTTTACTGATCAATTAGACTTACCATCTAAAGTATATCTCGATATGCCAGAAGACCTTTCTAGTATAGAAAGTAATGTAGAAAGTGGTGGGTTAACAGATGCAGAAGTTACTGGAACAGACCCATTGACAAATGCACTTGGCTGGTTTTATAATATGATTTCAACAAAACTTGGTGCAATATTAAACCCATTAAAAAAATATGTCCTGTTTTCAGCAATAGTTTTAATAACATTTGGTGTTCCATCAGCGATTGCTTATGGATTTACATCAATATTTTTAATAATTCAAATAATAGGTATTGTCCAGCTTGTAACTGGAAGATCATTTAAAGAGGCGGAATAATATGTCAACTCCATTTGAACTAATGACACATGGAAATTTGTTTGGTGCATTTATTCAGGCGTTTGTAGATGCTGGTATTTCTCAAGGAATGTTATTTTCTATTTTCTTTATATTGGCTGGCGGATTGATATATATTAAAACCAAAAACTTTGCCGTAGTCGCTCTGGCAATGATGTTTGGTTCGGTGTCATTGATAAATGAGATAGCACCAGTTACTTCAACTTATGTATCTTGGATAATAATCATAGCTTTGGTCGGAGTTATGTATATATTTTTCAAGGGTAGTAAATAAGATGTTGTCAGAAAAAGGAAAAAACAAAATAAAAAGAGATAGAAGAAAGAGAAGCATACAAATAGGGCTAAGTAGCAATCTTATTTTAGAGATAGACAACATCGCAAATAAAAAATTAAAGAAAAGCAGAAGCGAAACAATACAAAGTCTAATTGAATATGCTCTAGGAGAAACAACAAAGCATCTAAGAGCAGAAAAGAATAATCAATCTCATTTATAAGCAAAGTATTAATCCTCTTTTTCGTATGAGGACGACCCGATGATGCGAAAATATAGAGGATTCAAATGAACAATCTAATTTATGCACTTATTATAGTCCCAATAATTTTGATACTTGCAACAGCAATCTACAATCAATTCTCTGCAAATATTGATCAGGGTGGATGGTCAAGCGATGCAAATACAACAAAGACAAAAATAGATACAGGAACATGGAGTGGATTCAAGCTGGGTTCAATGTTGCCTTTCATTTTAATTGCAATGGCAATTGTAACAGTAATATTGGGTGCATTCAAGGTATTCGGTGGCGGAATATAAAACAGCCTCTGTTCATTAGGTGAGATAGATGGCTGATATAAAAATGCTCATAACCGCACTGATAATCGTGCCTTTTATACTGTTGATCTCAGCAACAGTATTCCAAAATTTCGCATTTGGTTCAAGGTCTGGATTTGAAGGTTCAGAAATAGTCAATGAAACATTAGGAACAGGAGCTGGAACATACTATACAGCCTATCCAGCAAAAGTTGATAGTGCTACGATATATAACGGAACTGCTTTGTGTGGTGATGCCTGTACGATAGATTACTACACAGGATTGCAAAAAGCAAAAGTTGTGGCAGGTGATACAGCAACAGGACAAATAAACATAACATATACTCCATACAGCGCAACAGGATATACTTCATGGACAAAAATATTTAGCCAAACATTTGCAGGAATGAAACTCGGTGGATTAGTTCCATTCGTATTGATTGCAGTTGTTATAATAACAGTGATCGTAGGAGCATTGAAAATATTCTAGAAACACTTGAAGTATCAAAAAAATAGGACATCTTTTTCTTTTTTTTTATTATTTACAAAAACAGTTTCATTTATAAGTAAAGAAAATATTTCAATATTGTTAATATGTTACTAGAAATTTATATACTGTTTTCATGTTTTGGAGTATTGTTTATGATTCTTTCTTTTCTCAGAAAAGATATTATAATATCCTTTTTTATAGCTTCAATATTTATGTTCATATTGGCTTTGGCATCTTTCAATATAGAGAAAGTAACATGTAGTTATGACACAAGCTGGTCGTGTTATGAATATTCAACTAATTTGTCGTCAATCGGCTATCTATGGAGCGGACTTGGCATAATAACATTATTCTACGGACTGTTTATGGCTATTTCTGATGTTGGTGAAGATCTTAGTAAAGAAATAAAAAGGGAATAATCAGAAAACATATTCCTTTATAAGTAAAGAAAATATTTCTTATCAGATAAAATGCCAGAAAATTTAAATGAACCTGTTACTTATCAGGATATAGAGCAAGGATTGCCAGAAGAAACTAATGAAGATATATTTATGCGTTCTGAAATGCTTAAGATAACAAAAGAATTAATCAATGATGAACCAGTGGAAGAAAAATTAGCAGATATGCTCTGGGCTTTTAAGTCAAAGACAATGAAGCTGACTTTCTTGAATCAAAATGATACAAATATATTAAATCTTCTTTTTGAAGCAGAAGTCTGCAAGATGCTAAGACATCTGCCTAAAATCGAACATACTCCAGAACTATATGAAAAGTTAGGACAGGCAAGAGTTATTGCACTGCTTAATATGAAAAGAGGAATGGGAACAAACGATAGAAACAAGATGAACGAAAGAACTGCATTGCTAACACAGATCAGACAAAGTATTAACACACCAATACAACAATCATCAGGTCATAAAGGAAGACTGGCAAGATTATTCGGAAGGTGATAAAAATAGATCCAATATTTACAACATTTTTAACTCTTTTAACAGTTTCGGCACTATCCATAATTTTTAATATTTTATTTGCTTTCAGATTTAACGGCTGGAAATTTTTTAGGGCTGGAAAAAAATTATTGCTCATACATCCTAAAGAAAATAGAAGGTTGAGTTTGGAAGTTGCAAAAGATTACGGCGGGCTTGCACAAACAAAAGAAGGATTCTTTATGATAAATCCAGATGATGTCTTTATAGACACCAATTCTAAAGTTCCATGCACTTTTGTTTATGGAAAAAATGCGTTGTCAATAAATATAAAAGCAGGAGCAATTGCAAGAAAACTCAAAGAATTAGGAATAGATGATCCATATAAACTGGCAAAAACATTAAAGGATTCATTAGGCGAAAACAAAACATATAATTTGAATATTTTAGGAGAATCAGTTCCATTGCATGAAGTTCCTAATTATTTTTTTACCAATGAGAGACCAGATCTTATCGAGGCTGAAATACAAAACAGAGTTTCAGCAGTTGCAATGGCAAAACAAAAAACAGGAATGGAAATATTAAAGTATCTTATAATTTTTGGTGTCTTCTTGATAATAGCTGTAATAGCTTTCAATATGCTTATGATGGCTAAGGATACTGGTAGTGGAATAGACACAGAACAATTGAAAAATCTGATAGCAACAGTAAAAGAACCTACTAAGGTAGTTTCAGAATCGGCGTCAGCAGGAACAACAGTAATTGAGTAAGGTGTTTTTATGCCGTACAAAAAGAGAGAATATGAAAAATATCTAAATCCAAGAAATGTCGAGATAAAAGACGAGGAAATTTCTTCTCATTCAAGTTTATTGTTTAACAAGAGATTAGACATTAATATGGAGATATGCGATCAGGTAAGCAGAATTTCGAAGTCAAATCCAACAGATCCTTCTTTAACACACGAATGGTTCTCAGCTGTTGATACTATATACAACAACATCTTTCCTATACTTACCAAAGCAGAAAATAATAAGCTAAAGAAACTTATAAAGGAATACTGGACAACTTACATGATGATAAGGATAAAGAAGAATCAGAACCAAAAAAACTTCTGGAAACTGCACATGATAGTCAATGAATTGTATGCAAAGATAATTGCGTATTTACAAAAGAGACAGTTCTTTATGAGAATAGAAACAGTTGAACGAAAAGGAATTGCAACTGCATTAAAGAAATTAGGTGTTAGGAAATGA
>Ga0190335_1000024_pt1 | contig 23906 bp, 16 predicted proteins | sample 48720489_MG_FD_161675 | JGI IMG/M metagenome (GOLD analysis project Ga0190335, IMG submission 161675) | Hydrothermal vent sediment bacterial communities from Southern Trench, Guaymas Basin, Mexico - 4872-04-8-9_MG | ecosystem: Environmental > Aquatic > Marine > Hydrothermal vents > Sediment ... | reverse complement strand
CCTCCGCTTTCAAAACTTTTATCTTGGTCATCGTATAAATGTTTTCTTAATAAGATACGCAAAATAGCCTTGATATGTTCAATTCGAATAATACCCCCTCCAAAAAAAAAGAGGATTCTTGCTCCATTTAAAATTAATTTGCCTGCAAATATTTTAAACTTATATAATCATATCCTGATTTTTCCCCGAAAACCAAGCCGTTAATAAGATTGGAGGCAATATGGAAAAAGATAAAACCAAAACTACTTTTTCCCGCCGCTCTTTCCTCAAAACAACCGGGGCCACCAGCGCAGTGTTAGGTCTAGGAGGACTGGGCTTTTTTGGCTATCAAGCTGGGCAAGACCCATCCAGTTACACGGGTTGGAAAACTTTCGAAGGAGGTGACCAGAACTTCCCACGGCATCGCTTTGTGGTGGATAAGCCACCTCATGAGAAAGTAGGACCAACGCGCCGGGTTGATCCTCGGAGCGAAATCGTTTTTTCCCGGCTGCCAACTCTCCTCCTGCATTGGCAAAAGAACCCCACACCTGAAAGCTTGCCCCAGTATCTTCAGGACTACTACCGGGAGCATCCCGAAGATCTAGAGCTTGATCTTTACAATGTTCGAGAACTCAGACCGAAACTAATGGCTGACCAGCAAAAATATGGCCGAGCCTTTATTCTGGCTGAAGCCTGGTCAGAGGCCATGGGCGCTGTTACCCCCCCTCAAATCACCGAACCACCAGAAACAGCTGATTTTCCACCTCGCCGCAGCTATTTCCGAGAAGAAGTACCCCGGCCTTATAAATTAAAGAGCCCGGAGAAGACATCTCGGCTAATTAAAAAAATTACCCACGAACTAGGAGCTACTTTAGTTGGAATCGCCCGGCTCAATCCCGATTGGGTGTTTCAATACCCAATTCCTGGCCGAGGGCTGGATCCGAGCCGTCCCCTGGAAATTCCCTCCCACTGGGAATATGCCATTGTCGTCGGCACTCCAATGTCTTGGGATCCCATGTATGCTAACCCCAACTACGGCACCTCAGAAGATGCTTATTCCATCTCACGGATAATCGCCTACCGCCTGGCCGCTTTCATCAAAAAACTCGGCTATGCGGCCCGGCCCCATACGCCAGGTTACTCTTACGACTTAATGGTACCACCCATTATGATTGATGCCGGGCTAGGCGAACAAGCTCGTAGTTCCATCGTGATTACTCCTGAACTAGGCCCTAATTTCCGAGCCGCGGTGGTCACGACCAATATTCCTCTTAAACCTGATAAGCCCATTAAATTTGGCGTGGAATCCTTCTGTAAAACCTGCAAAATCTGCGCTGAACAATGTCCCAGTGGAGCCATTACCAAAGGAGATAAGGTTGTTGTCCGGGGCTATCGAAAATGGCAATTACACGCTGCTAAGTGTTACAATTTCTGGAATTCAAATCTGGGGAACATGGGTTGTCGTATCTGTATTTCCGTTTGTCCTTACACTCGCAAAGCCAACTGGCTTCATCGAGCCGCTCTTCATCTCAGTTCCAATGACCCGACAGGCCTAACTCATGGAGCCTTAACCAAACTTCAAAAAATTTTCTACCCAGGGCCCAATCCCCAAGATTATTACATTCCTTCTCTGGGAGGCAAAAACGCCTCCTACCGCCGTCCGCCTTGGTGGCTACGCACTGAAGATTTTATAGAATTCGAGTAAGGAGACAACCGATGGGCTTCTTTAATAGTGGTTTATTTTGGTTTATTGAAGGTATTCTAGCCTGCTTAGCAGTCAGAGGAATAAAAATTTGGGCCGAAGATCGGGGGCTTATCCTGAGATGGTGGAAATGGTTGTATGTGTTCGCCTGGTTTACCCTCGCTGGGTTTACTCTGGCCTTTATCGGAACCAGCCTCGGTGAGAATGAACCCATCGCTGCCTTGCGAGGGGGCATTTTATTTGGAATTATTACTATCATCCTCGGAGTAGGCGGCTGGCGCTGGCTAACCCTCTCTAAAAGAAAAGATTGAAATTTGTAGTACCTACAGGAGGTAAAAATAAGTTGAATTGCAGGCTTAATGACGCTTGAAGGGAAAAAAATTGTTCTGGAAATGCATGAAAAAATGAATCATTCCCATTTGGAACTAACTTCTATTTGTGAGTGAGCTCGGGTTACCCTTGGTGCTCTCAAACTTAACCAAATTCTCTCGCTAGCATTCACCTCATGAGCCAGACAAAGACCCAAATCAAGATAGCTACACCCATCCAGCTGACAAGAAAGCCGACTATGCTCACCAGTGACGGTTTCATAATCTCGAAGTCCGGATGATTTATCAGGGCTTTTCGCGGTGCCGGCTTAATCCCTTTAGGTAAAGTAAGCGGCTCAACTTCCGGTTCACCAGGCCGGACTGGTGTCCGCAAACAGGCATAGACTCGATCCAGTTTCTCTTTAGCCGGTGGCTGGGTTACCAGACTGACTCCTATCATAACCACGAGCCCCACTGTCAAATAGAAAATCATCTGCCAGGGCAAGGATAATTGGCCCTTATACAGCATAAAATCAGGCAGGGATTGAGCGAAACGGGCGTTAAAGTCCCAGCCGATGAAGCTGAGGCGGCTGGTGAAAGCCCAAGCCGCGAAACCACTCAAGGTTGAGGCCCAGGCTCCAGCGGAAGTCGCTCTTCTCCAGAAAAAACTGGCCCACATAGCAATGCCCATCATGGCATGCACTTTCCAGAAAACCTCTAAACCTTGGACTACGCCCGAAACAGCAAAGGCAATAATGATGCCAGAGATAACAACTGCCACCGAGGCAATTCTTCCGATAAGAATGTAATGTTTTTCCTCTTGACCGGGCCTCATCAAAGGTTTGTAGATGTTTTCTGTGAACAGAGCTGCCGAGGAGACCATAAAGCAATCACAAGAACTCATGACCGCGGCTAACATGGAAGCAATAAAAAGGCCGATAAGACCGGGAGCTATCATCGGCAGGAAATCACGGGCCATGAATCCCCACACAAAGTCTGGATTGGCCGTTTTACCCGTGTACAAAGCTATAGCGCACAACCCGGTCAAAACCCAGGCAATGGTGCAGATACGCTTGAGAAACATCCCCCCGACAAGGCCCACCCTTGCATCTCCCTCACTCTTACCAGCGCCGCACAAAGCCATGGAATAAGGAGACGTAACCCAACCTATCAGCCCGTTTACAGCGATAACAATGACATAAAGGGTCGTGATTTCACCAGGCGCCACAATCGAAAAGACCGAGGTATCTCCCACGGCCGCCTTCAAGCCGCCCAACCCCCCCACTGCCTTTAAAGCAAAAGGCAGAATCATAAAAGAAAGAATAATGGTTAAAATACCCTGAAGAAAATCAGTAAGGATGGCGGCTTTCAAGCCTCCCAGCACACCATAAAAGACGAAAAGTCCGGTGAGAACAAAAATGGCCAAAGCCGAACTGATGGCCCCACTGGTGACAGAGGTGATAAGAGCACTTGAAGCCTTGAGAGTAACCCCAATATTAACCGAGAGTTGAGCCATGCCCACCAGGGCGTAAAGAACCGCAACACTCTGGCCATAGCGAATGTTGAGATAGTCAGCAGTTGTTACCGCCCTCATCCGCCGGAAAAGAGGAGCCAGCAGCCAGTAGAAAGGAGTGGCAAATAACCACAGCCATTGATACCAGATTCCAGAAGCCCCAGAAACAAAGCTCTTAGAAACCACAGTTACCGCCTGATCAGTATTGGTGCCCGTACCGAAGGTAAAGAAGGTCATCATGGCTTTGCCAAAATCACGCTCGCTAATAAAAAAGCTCGAGGCGGTTTTTATTTTTTTTGAGGTCCAGACTCCTATAAAAGCTAAAATGCTTAGATAAATAATAATAACCAGCCAATCAGCTACCATTTGTTCTCACCTTTAAAAACTCATATATACATAAATTTCTAATCCCAAAGCATTTTCAATTTTTCGCTCCGAGCCAGATAAATCCCGTGAGTCCCAGGGGATTTCTGAGCTGAATTGAATAGCATCCAGATAAAAAATACTAATCATTTTTTTCTGGAATTATGGGTAGCACAATGTGGGAAGGATACTTTTCTGAGTGATGGATGGTATTTTTAGCTATCACCCATTCTGTTTCATCATAATTATTCCCACCAGTGTTGAGATTTCTTTCCCAGAGGGGAAAATCACTGCTTGAAACTTGAACCCGGATTCTATGTCCCTTTTCAAAGTAATTGCTGGTGGCATCAAGATCTAGTTGAAGTTTATAGACTTCACCTTCTTTCATCCAAACTTTTTTAGTAAATCCTTCTCGATATCGTGCTCGTAAAATACCCTGCTGGATATTGTAAGCTGTTCCATCGGGATAGACATCCACCAGTTTAGCCGTAAAATCAGTATCCTTGGCTGATGAAGAAACATAAAGAATAACAGTAATGGGACCCGTTACTTCCACCCCTTTTTTCAAGGGAGAAGTGGTGTAGACTAAAACGTCGTTTCGAATCTCAACTCTGGCTTGATCGACAGCTCCAGCCGGAGTTCCATAAGGGGTCCCTCGCTGACCACCTACAGAAGGGACCGGATGGCCGGGATCATAGATAAATGAATCTGAAGGCTCATTCTTTGGAGGCCTTGTCGAAAGCCAGCCATCTCCATTGCGGCTGTTAGCCTGACCCCGGCTGTGGAAGTAATATTTGGTGTATTGCGTTTCGGGCAAGGGCCAGACATCAGACGACTGCCACTTATTAAGCCCCATGGTATAATACTGCACCTTGGGCATCTTGGTTATGCCGTTATCTATTCCTTTTAGCCAGTAATCAAACCATTTAAGATAAATTTCCATATAATTCAATCTGGCATCGCCGACATCACGCTCACCTACAATCGTGTGTTCAGAAGCTCTCTCAAAGCCACAATGAGTGGTGGGAGCAACAATTAAAAACTGATGGTTTCGAGCAGTCTCTGAAACTGCATGTTCCCTGAAATAATTGAATTCAAAAATAGTCTCATCAACACTGGGATCATACCAGCAACTCATATGCAAGGCTGGAACATCAATCTTTTCCGTCCCATCATAATACCCCATAACGTCATGCCACCAGGGATCACCAAAATCGTGGGTTATCAATTCCTCCCAATCATTGGGAGGTGCTCCGGCTGCTTTCATAACATCAATAAGAGGTAGGTACCAGTTAAGTTTCTCAAAATCAACTTGAGGAAGGTTAACTGGACCAGGTTCAAAAAAATCACGAATCTTACGAACCTCCTCATCAGAGAGGCCGGGTGGCGGTTTTAATGAATATTTGCAGGCAGCTTCAAAATACCAGGAAATGCTGGCTGCTAAATCAAGAACACCACCTTTAAAACCAGACCAATATCTGTAACGACCATTGGCAGCCCCAATCATCGGACCACATTGCGGTATCATGCAGGTCAGATTAGGATGCCTCAAAGGAGCCTGGGCAGCTTGAACTTCCGATGGGTAAGAACAGCCAAAAGTGCCAATCTTGCCGTTACTCCAGGATTGTTTGGCCAACCAATCCACCGTGTCATAGCCATCATCAGCCTCATGTCCTGCCGGAGGTGAAAAAATTCCTTCGGATTCGAATTTTCCCCGGCAGTCTTGGACAGCCACCACGAAACCATGGGAAGCAAAGATATAAGCCCTTGGCCTTTTTTCTCGATCCCTGTAACTTTTCTTGTTATAAGGAGTCCGAATGAGAATAACCGGCAGCTTCTCTCCTGCCTTCTGAGGAAAATAAAGGTCAGTCGACAACCGCACTCCGTCTCTCATGGGCACCATTTGGCTTTTCACTAGCCGCACTTCATATTTCGGCTGCGCTTGTTCTGCCGCCCATACTTGAGTGAATAAGATCAAAGAGACAAAAGAAAGGACAAGTATTGACAGGCGGAAACGAAACTCCGACATTTTCTATCCCTCCTTAAAAATAATTAATAATAATCCTCCGTTCAGTTTAAGCTAATGAATTCCGCCCTTTGTTTGCTATCATATCATTAGATCCACAACTTTTTTGTCTTTGCCTACCACAATTTTTTTATATCATCCTCAAGGCCAGTCATCTCCCATCGGGTCAGAGAAATAGGAATTATGCCTCCTCCCATAAAATCATCCATGAATCGGCGAAGCGTAAATTTTTCCTTCAACTGGAAAGCTCTATCCTTGAGTAACTGCCAGATCATGTTTTTACCGATAACATAGAAAGTCACATGCCCTGGCGCTCGCAGTGTTTCTTCAATATCCCACCACACGGAATCACTGTCTTCAGCTGCCCAAGGATAAGGAAGCATCTGAACGAATTTTTGAATGCCCTCCTGTAATGAATACTCGTTGCTGTGCATTTTTAAGTCAACAAGGGCCCGGGCTGTGCGAAAAATCATCCAAATGTAGGTGATTTCCTTGGCCCGTGGCCGATTATCAAGCATTCCTAGTTGCAACAACATTTCTTCAACCCAAAAAGACAAGGCCTCCGAACGGGCCTCATGCATATCAAAGAGCCTGATAACACCCCGGATGGGACGAGTGTCTCCATCCTGGTACCAAATTGTCCTGCCTCTTGTATAATAATGGCCAAAAAAAGTATGCGTAATTTGCGTCATGGGTTCTCGATCGCAACATTGCTCAAAAAAATCATAATCGTCCGGATTTAAATAAGCGCTGATACCCCATGTCCGAGGATAATGATGGGGAGGAAGAGGCTTGAGAAAAGAAGGAACGGAAATCACTTCTTCCTGCCGCAGAAATTCAAAGAGCTGTTCAGCGGCCTCCTTCTGACGCTTCAGATTTTCCTCTTCACTGGAGGTGATTTTAAAGGGAGGAAGTTTGCGGTTCTTATGCTCCTCCAACTTCAGAAAAGAAACGGCTCGATTGTATTCGCTTTGGATGATGGTCAAGCACTCATCCCAAGTATAGGGGATGAGCTGGACATTTCTCAGCCACCAGTTGTAGTTGTCTCGGCCAATGCCGGCCGGAGCTTTCATTTTGCTTTTGTTCTGCCTAAGCCACTCTCTGAAATCTTTGACGGCAGCCAGGGCCTGAGTGGCATCTTGAACCAAACGGGGGTGATGTTGGGTTAACCCAGAGATAAGCCCCTCCAAAAAAGAAATTTCTTTTTCTTTAACCCGAATGGCAATCGTCGCCAGCTCCCCTGAACCTTCGGTTAGATTCTCTCTGGCCTGTTCAAAAAGTCTCGGTATAGCCTGAAGCTTCATCCTGAATTCCGGAATCTCTTTATCTGGCAGAGGTAATCGAGGAGCGCTCAACGGCCAGTCAGAAAGCATCCTGGTGTAATGAACAATAAGGCGAGGATACATACCATCTATAATATTGTAAAATCCTGGATCCCGCGCCCATGGCCGCAGAATTCGATGATCAAAATCCACCCCGTTCATCTCAGCCCGGACAACCTGGTAATCAACCTGGCGGGCTACAGGCCATCCCGTTGGATCAATCGCAGCCAGTCGCTGCTGATATATCTTTAATTCTCTATACTTCTCCTCCATCGAGGAAGAAGTGTAATCTGGCACACCATCAACCACCTTTGGCTTCAAGAATTCTCGAAATTCCTGGAACAGGGCGATCAAATCAGCATAATCACCACTCTTTGTCATTCAGACCTCCTTTCGAACGGCCGCGACAAATACGGCCCACGCATTCACCACCGCAGACTTCTCAAACTGCAGGCTTATATTTATCATAAAATTTAGTCCAAATCGATTCCAGTAATTTTTTCGCCCCGCCGGTGAAAATCAACGCCGGGACAAAAATGATGACATTCCAAAAACCGCTTCCGTTTCATCTTCTTCGGCAAACAGGAAGAAAACGGGCTCGGCTCTATTGGCCAAATAGGCTATTTCTTTACATCTATTTATAAAAGAAAAGACCAAGATTTGACTTTAAAATCTTAGGATGATAGACTCAAATTCTTAATCCATCATCCATTATTTTGATTTGCCTACTTTCGTTTCATCAAATTAAAGGAAGGGACATGAATCATTTTTCTCTTATTATCGATCATCTGGCGCCCAAAAAATTCTTCCCAAATATAGATTTTCCTTTCCTATCAGAATTATCGCCAATTTCTATCTTCGCTTCATCAGCGCTCTTTCCAACTGGCTTATCTTTAAGTGCCAGCAGGAGGTAAAAATGAGTCGAATTGCGGGTCTAATGATACCCAAAGGAAAAAAGATAGTTCTCGAGATGCTAGAAAAAATGAAGCATCCCCATTTGGAGCTGACTTCCATCTGGGAAGGAACTCAAATCACCTTTGGTACTCTAAAACTCAAGCGAGTCAAAGAAAGGCCTGGTCCTTTGCCCGGCTCCAAAGAAAGCACCAATATTATCATGGATGGAAGAATTGTCCATCCCCAAGGGTTAATCCCTCCTGAAGCTGGCCGCCAATCTCACTTAGAAAAGATTATCGACACTTTTAATCAATTGGGAATTAAAACATTCGAGTTGCTTGAAGGTGAGTTTGCCTTAGCTATTGCTGAAAGGAACCGCTTAATTTTAGCTCGGGATCACTTGGGAATTAGTCCTCTCTACTATGGTTTCCACAATGGTCACTTCTGTTTTGCTTCGGAAATAAAAGCCTTAGTGGAAGTAGTGGAAGAGATTAAGGAATTCCCACCCGGGCATTTTTTCCTCTCTAACCTCGGTCTTTTCCCCTTTAAATGCTTAATCCCCGAAGAAATTGAAATTGAAAACCCTCAAGAAAGCGCTAAAAGGCTTTATGATTTCCTCGAACAAGCCGTTACCCGTTCTCTTTCCCCAACCATCAAGGAAATTGGAGTATGGTTGAGTGGTGGAATCGATTCCAGTGCCATAGCTGCCTTAGCCAAAAACCACCTTGAACATGTCCATACATTTTCAGCCGGCGTGGAAGGCGCTCCTGATCTCGAATACTCTCGCCTTGTGGCCCAATATTTGGGAACCCACCACCATGAGCGTCTCTACTCCTTAGAGGAAATGCTTAAAGTTTTGGATAAAGTCATCTATCATCTCGAATCCTTTGACGCTCCCCTTATCAGAAGTGCCATCGGTAACTATCTTGTCGCTGAATTAAGCACCGAACATGTCCCCTTTGTACTTTCCGGTGAAGGTGGTGATGAACTTTTTGCTGGTTATGATTATCAAAAAAATTGCCAGGGGGAAGTGGAGTTAACTCTCTGCATGCAAGAGGCCATGGCCGCCCTTCACAATACAGCTCTCCAGAGAGTTGATCGCTCAGCATGTGCTCACGGCCTGGGTGTAGCCACTCCTTTTCTTGATCCTGACCTCGTTCGCTACGCTTTGGCCATCCCGGCGCGGTGGAAAATTAGAGAAAAAGACGGTCTCGAAAAATGGCCTCTTCGCCAAGCCCTGGCCGGATATCTACCCGACGAGGTGGTCAACCGCAAGAAAGAAAAATTTTGGCAGGGAGCTGGAGTTTGGGACATAGTGGCCGATTACGCCGAACAGAAAATAAGCGATGAAGAATTTGCACGGGAAAGGGAACTTACTCCTAATTTCCAGCTTCGATCCAAGGAAGAGCTTCTTTATTACCAAATCTTTAAGAGCTTTTTCGGTAACAAAATTCCTCTGGATAAAATCGGGCGTACTCAACATATATGAGCCAGCAATTTATCGACCCCATCACCACGGAAGTTATTCGGCATGCCCTCCAGGGAATTGCTGAAGAGATGGGGGTTAGCTTAATTCGCACCGCTTATTCGACCAATATCAAAGAACGCCGCGACTGCTCCTGTGCCTTATTTTCTGCGCAGGGAGAATTGGTGGCTCTAGCCGAGCATATCCCCATTCACCTCGGTTCAATGTTGGGCTTAATGAAAACAATAAACGAAAAATTTCCTCTGGCCTCACTTCACCCAGGAGACATCATCATCACCAACGATCCTTATCGGGGAGGCGGTTCTCATCTTCCCGATGTAACGCTTGTCCAACCAGTTTTTCTGAAAGATAGGTTAGTGGGCTTTGTGGCCAATATTGCTCACTGGGCGGATATCGGGGGTGCTTTCCCCGGCGGTGGTACTGGCGGGGCCTCATCGGAAATTTTCCAGGAAGGTCTCCGTATTCCACCCCTTTTTCTCTATCGGCAAGGAAAATTCCAGTCGGAAATAGCCGAAGCAATCCTAACTAATTTACGCCAGCGCCGAGAAAGGGAAGGAGACCTTCGGGCCCAACTGGCCTCTCTTCATCTAGGAGAAAGGAGGCTAAAAGAACTTTTCCAGCGGTATGGACGAAAATTAATGGCGACCACGCTCACTTCGCTTTTTAATTACAGCGAAAAAATTCTTCGCCAGCAAGTCCGGTCTATCCCTCCCGGAAATTATCAATTCCAAGACTATCTGGACGATGACGGTCTTTCATTAAAGCCATTAAAGATTCAAGTTAAAATTAAGGTTGACCATGAAGATCAACCATCCTTAATCTTTGACTTCACCGGCACTGATCCTCAAGCTGAAGGGGGAGTTAACATGGTCCGAGTCGCTCTAGAAGCCTCTGTGTACTACACCGTCAAGGCTCTCTTGGCTCCAAATATTCCCCTGAATGCTGGCTTCTTGCGGCCCATTAAAATCATTGCTCCCGCCGGAACCTTGGTTAATGCCCAGGAACCGGCCGCGGTTGGTGGCCGGACAGACACTTGCCAAAGAGTGGTTGATACCCTCCTGGGTGCTTTTAGTGCTGCGCTTCCCCAGAAAGTCATGGCTGCCTCCAACGGCGCCACCACTGCTCTTATTTTTGGGGGAACAAGAAAACTCTCAGGAAAAGATTTCGTCTATGTTGAAGCTCTGGGTGGTGGAATGGGAGCTCGTTTTGCCCGGGATGGACTTGATGGTATTCAGGTGCACATCACCAACACTACCAATTTACCGGTTGAAGCCCTAGAAATGGAATACCCTCTCCGGGTCCTCCGATATGGACTGGTCCAAAATTCCGGGGGACCAGGCAAGTATCGGGGTGGCTTAGGACTAGAAAAGAAAATTATGGCCCTAGCCCCAGTTCTTTTCTCCGCTCACTCTGACCGGCACCGGTTTCGACCTTGGGGTCTAAAGGGTGGCTTGCCTGGACAGCCGGGCATTTTTCTTCTAAAGGCTAAAAACAAGAAAAAAAGAAAAATTCCTTCCAAAATAAATGGTTTTCTTCTCCAGCCAGGAGACACGCTTCTTGCCCAGACCGCTGGCGGTGGTGGTTATGGTTCTCCTCAAGAAAGACCGCCGGAGAAGGTGGTTCAGGACTACATTAGCGGGAGAATAAGTCGCTCTCATGCCCAGCAAGCCTATGGAGTGGTCCTTAAGGCGAGGGCAAAAAAAATCTTAGCCAAAGCCACTCTTCAACTCCGCCCAACTGGGAGTCAACCGGAGGAAGAAGAAAAATGAAAGTGGCTATTGATACGGGGGGTACTTTTACCGATATTCTTTTTTTCGACGAAGAAAAAAATAAGCTTTGGCCTCTTAAAATCCCCAGCACTCCTGCTCAACCAGAAAAAGCCTTTCTTCGCGGCCTACTTGAGGTTACTGATGTTGCCCAAAGCAAACCCGCTCTAATCACCACTATCATCCACGGAACAACATTGGTTACCAACGCCCTCCTCCAGCAAAACACGGCTAAAACAGGGCTCCTCGTTACGGCGGGCTTTCGGGATTTACTCGAAATAGGCCGCCAGGACCGGCCCGAACTCTACAATCTCCAGGTGGAAAAACAGCCACCTCTAGTTCCCCGGGAATTAATTCAGGAAATCCCCGAAAGGATCGGGCCTGATGGTCAAGTGCTAACAGAACTTGACGGACCATCTGCCCGCAGAGCTCTCCGCCGCCTTCACCAGGAAGGAGTGAAAACCCTGGCTGTATCGTTTCTATTTTCCTTTCTCAATCCTCGGCATGAACAAAAGCTTGGCCAACTCGCCAGGGAATTTTTTCCCGAAGAACACATCTTTCTTTCTAGCCAAATTTCTCCTGAATTTCGGGAATACGAGCGGACCAGCACCACCGTGGTCGCAGCAGCGGTGGCGCCCCTTGTCGTTGACTATCTCAAGGTTCTCTTGAAGAAGCTTAATCAAATTGGCTGTTCTCTCGCGGAAATTTTCATTATGCACTCAGGAGGAGGGATGTTGCCGGCTAAAGAAGCCACGCGTCATCCCCATCAACTAATCGAGTCTGGACCAGCTGCCGGGCTTATCGCCGCTGCCCACTGGGCGAAACTACTCCAGCTCCCGCAGGTCATCGCCTTTGATATGGGCGGAACAACGGCCAAAGCGGGGGTTATCTTCGACGGCAAACCTCAATACACTGTTGATTACCAAGTGGGAGGGAAAATTCATCGCGGTGGGAAAAACTATGGTGGGTATCCGGTTCGCTTCCCCATGATTGATCTAACCGAATGTGGGGCTGGCTCAGGAAGCATTGCCTGGATAGATGCCGGGGGACATCTGCAAGTTGGCCCACAAAGTGCGGGGGCCTACCCTGGCCCGGCCAGTTATGGCCAGGGAGGGGAGGAAGCCACCGTAACTGATGCTTATTTACTCCTTGGCTATCTTCAGCCAGACAATCTTCTCGGTGGACGAAAAGCTCTTCATCCGGATTTAGCCAGCAAAGCTGTCCAGGATAAAATAGCCCATCCTCTCGGACTGGGAAACCGGCAGGCAGCTCAAGGAATCCTGACTATTATCAATGCTAACATGCTGCGAATCCTCCGCCTTGTCTCCCTTGCCCGGGGATACGACCCCCGGGATTTCACTCTCCTAGCTTACGGGGGAGCTGGGCCTCTCCATGCTTGCCAGTTGGCCGAAGAAATGGGCATAAAAAAAATCATTATCCCGCCTTTCCCTGGTTTATTCTCTTCGGTTGGCCTTCTTCTGGCGGATATAACTATGGATTTTGTCAAGACTAGAATACTTCTGTTAGAAAATGAAAACATATCCCTCCTGCAAACTATCTTTTCTCTCCTTAAGCAGGAAGCAAAAGCATGGCTAAAGAAAACCAGCTCAGCCCGAGAAAAATCAGCGTTATTCCCTTCGGCTGATCTCCGTTATCAAGGTCAAAATTATGAGCTGAATATTCCTTTTTCAGGGGAAAAATTTACTACTGAGCTAATAACTTCACTTCTCTCCGCTTTCCATCAACTCCACCACCAATTCTATGGTCATAGTGACCCGAATGAGCCCGTGGAAGTGGTTAATCTCCGTTTAAAAGCAGTGGTCAAAGGCCCTAAACCTCAATTCCCACCTTTGGCCAAAGCCCTCCATCCCCTTTCAGAGTCCAGAAAATCATTTAGGGAAATATGGTTACCTCAAAACACCAAGAAAGGCCTTCGTTCGATAAAATGCCCTGTTTTCCGGCGAGATAGCCTCCGAGCTGGCCATAAAATTAAAGGCCCAGCTCTCATCCAAGAAACAAACTCAACCACCTTTGTCAGTCCAGCCTGGCATCTCCTCATTGATTATCAGGGCAATTTAATCTTAGAAAGATGAATCCTTGATAACTATTTTTGAAACCAAAAAAGAAATGGGTATGAATTAATTGAAAAATTGAGAGAGCTTGGCTTTCATAAAGAATCTGTTGACATAGGAACGGAATCTTTGTTTTAGACAAAGATTTGGTCATAAGCGACTTCAATCCTGTACCCGAAGATATTACGGCCAGAACTTTCTCTTCCAAAGACTTCTTTCTCTTTCACTACTATTTAGAGATAAAGACATTAGGCACTTTATAACCTGAAGCTTTCAACAGCTTTAAGAGTTCTTCTCTCTTCTCCGAAAAATCGCCTGAAAAAATGGCCCCACATTTCATTATATTTACTTGTTCTTCTGACAATTTTACGGCAAAAGCCAGGCAGCTTAATTCTCCACACTTTTTACAGTTTGTTCCCGGCAAAAGTTTGTAAATATCCAAAGCTGTAAGTCTAGATCTTCTCTCATAACTGGGCTCAATTGAGTTTTCATTTTCATAACAATAATTTATTCTCTCTTTCAGCCATTCAGTAATCTCTTTGGCGTCTTTTTCGTTTAAAATCTTCCCGGCGGCTATTTTATTAGGATGAATGGTAATAAGCCGGCCTTCTTTTTTTATAGTCAAAGTATGACTCAGGTGATTGTAAATAGCTCCCTCTAATACCGTGTTTAAATAGGGAAGTATTTTTGAAACATTCTTATCAAAATAAGCAATAAATCTGATTTTTTCTGGATCCGCCAGACAAGGGAAAATATGAGTAATTTTTATAGTTTTTATAAACATGTTCTTTTATCTTTTTATATCATTTACTAGTTTGAATTTGGTCATTCAAAAACTTCTCTTTAATCTCCTCTTAATTGATCAATACATCTTTTTGTAATAGTTAACCATGCCTCAAAAATAAACTCAAAAAACTCAATTTATTGAACCTGAAGTTACATTTCTTTGGAAATCAGTTGGGCAGCAAGGTTCATACCTCAGCAGCCTCTTGGCCGGCCTAAGCTTTATTGTGGCTATTGCTTTAATTTTCCTCACCATCTAGGTCTACATTAAGATTTCTCAAGAGCTAGAAAGCCTAGCAATTTATAATTAAGAGTTGACAACTTTTTTTTATTTTCTCTTTCCGAGCTTAAGCCTGTTGCCTAACCGAATCTTGAAGAGCTTTAATGGAAACTGGCTTTAAAGGCGGGCGAACCGTAAAAAGCCCTATTTCCTCTCCCTTTTTCTGACATAAAGCCTGGAGTAAATCATAGATTATCGGAGCACAGGTCCGGCCTTGACATTTTCCCATGGCACACCGGGTGGCAATTTTTAAAGCGTTCGGATTATAACAGCCCATCTCCACCGCCTCCTTAATCTGCCCCACCGTCACACTTTCACAACGACAAACGATAGTTTCATCGGAAAGCTCAAGGAGTGATTGCGGCTCCACCCGGTAAAGAGAATTAAAATATTTAGCAAAACTTAAATGATGCTTTCTCTCTTTTTTTAATTTTGTAACCACCCTGGCTAAACTAGAATCTTTCTCTTGTCCCAAGTGGCGCAAAATGTTATAGGCGGCCAATTTGCCTTCATTAATCGATTTTTGTCCCCCGCCAATACCGGTAATCTCTCCAGCAGCGATAATCCCAGCCACATTTGTTTCCAAATCATCATTAACCTTAACTATCCAACCCCCTTTCTCCGGTTGATACTCCAGTTCACATCCGGCCAACTGAGCCGCTTCAACATTAGGCACAAATCCATAGCCAATGGCTAACGATTCCACGGAGTAGGTCTTTTCACTTCCTGGGATTAATCTTCCCTTGGCGTCAACACGCCCAATCACCACTTCTTCAACTTGTTTTTCTCCGCGGGCTTCAACTACTTTTCGCCGGTATTTTAGGGGCACTCTCTTTCGATAAATCAAAGACAAGTAACGAGCCCCTTCCCAGAATTTAGCGGATTGATGGAAAATCTGCGGGAAAAATTTAATTTTGTTGAGCATCGGAGTTTGTTCCATAATGCCCAAAAGCTGGCCGCCATTTTTCAAATATTCATAGGCTGCAGCCATTAAAAAAAGTCCTGAACCAGCAATAATCGTCCGGCGGGCGGGCAAAACACCAGAACTTTTCATCATCACTTGAAGGAGGCCCGTGGAATAAACTCCAGGCAAGGTCCAGCCCGGAAATGGGAAAAACCGTTCTCTAGCCCCGGTAGCTACAAGAAGACACTCATAATTGAAAGCATAGGTTTTCTCTCGATTCCATTCCACAAGAATCTCCGAGGGGGGATAAACTCCCATTAACGTGGTTCTATTCATCAAGGTAATTTTTTTCTGCTTGATTTGCTCCACCAAGCTAAAACCGATTTTTTTAATCTTATCCAATTTCGGTGAATATTCTCCCAGTTGCTCAGGAATTCGCCGTAACAATTGCCCCCCTAGATGAATGTTTTCATCAAAGAGAAGCACATCCAGTCCATGATCAGCCAAGATGGTGCCGGCCACAATTCCCGCCAAGCCACTCCCCACGATGATAACATCATATTTGTTTTTTTCGGGAATCATTTCTTCACTCACCAATTTTAATTTCCATGCCATCTTCAACTTCGGTCATACAAGCCCGAACATTGGGTCGACCATTTATGGTCACCGTACACTCAAAACAGACCCCCATTCCACATAAAGCTCCCCGGGGTTGGTGACTAACAGGATTTTTCTTGAGGATCTTAATCCCCGCAGCCATCAAAGCTGCTAGCACTGTTTCGCCAGCATAAGCTTCGATTGTCTGGTCGTTTACTTTTAATTTAACTTTTTCTTGACGAGTAATTGCTGGAATTCTTAAATCTTCCATGATCAGTCCTTTAAAATAGACAGTCAGAATGATAGGAAATTTAAAATTTGAGAGTATAAACTAGCTATTTTGTCCCTCAGTTGTCAAGGAAAAAACGAACCCTACGGGGGCTTAATAAGCAAACCCAACATTTTTGTCGGGCAGCAAGCAGATATTATCTCTTGGCGGTAAAAAAACTGAGGTTTTAGATTTTATTGACTTCAAAAAAGGGCTGTGTTAAAACCATTTCTTCTTTTTTGAGGCGATCTTGATTTTTAGAATTAGCTTTTGTCCCCAAGTGACGGGAATGAGTTACTACGTTAAGGCGAAGGAACATGTCTCCGCTACGGCCGAGATTTTTAACGCCATTCCTTCACCGCCCTTCGCGGCACCCGAGGCGGTCGGGTTCCCTCCAAGGACGGTTCCGGAAGGCTAAATCTTCAATGTCGCTTCGACATTCTCCTTCGCCTTTATTTCGATTTTGTTTCCCGTCAGTTGGGGACAAAGCCTAGAATTAATAACTAACTAAAAATACTTTCGCAGTCGCTAGCAAACTCAAAGATGGTAAAAGACGAAAACAAGAAGGATAAACGATTGACCTTTTCCTAAGCAAAAGGCAAAGATGAGGTTATTATTAAAAAATTCCCGGTCTCATCTTTCCCAACGAGAGGATATTTTGTTATAGGGTAAGAGTTTAAATGTAATTAATTATCAAATATTATTTGGAGAGAAATTATTTTTAAAGAGAAATAGAAATGAGCAATAAAACGACCTGCGACGTAGCCATTATCGGGGCCGGCATCATCGGCTTGGCCACCGCTTATTATTTAAGTAAAAAGGGAATGAAGTTAGCTATCATCGAGAAAAATTACATTGGCTCAGGATCAACTTTAAGATGTATCGGTGGCATCCGACAACAATTCTCCACTCCTACCTCGATCAGAGTTATGAAAGAAAGCGTTTCTTTATTTGCTCAAATGAAGGAAGAATTCGGGTTTTCGGTTGACTTTCATCAGGGGGGCTATCTTCTCTTAGCTCACGATGAGCAATTAGTTGAAGTGTTTAAATCTAACATCCAAATTCAACGACAAGAAGGTGTTAATGTTTCCCTTCTAACCCCTGAAGAAACCAAGGATCTTGTCCCGGAACTAAATATTGCTGGTCTTCTAGCGGCTGCCTATTGCCCCGATGACGGCCAAGCTTACCCTTTTTTAGTTCTAAAAGGTTACAAACAGAAACTCGATGCAAAAAGACAAGCTTTTTATCTTCATAATCCCGTGACTAAAATCGAAAAGCCAAAAAACTTTATCCTCACCTTACAAGATGGCTGTCAACTAGAAGCCCCCAAAGTTGTGCTTAGTGCTGGCCCCTGGACCAGAGAATTAGCCCAGCAAATGGGATTAGATCTTCCTCTTTACCCCGAAAGGCACGAAGCCATCGTTACCGAGAGAATTCCCAAGATAATCGACCCGATGCTTGTTGACTATCGACAAGATGGCTGCTACTTTCATCAATACCTCAGTGGGCACATCGTGGGTTGCTACACCCCCTACCCTAATTTTCCAGGCATCTGTCATGAAGCTTCCCTTGAATTTCTGCGGGAAATGGGCAAACGGATGATCCGCCTAGTCCCCGCCTTGGAGAAAGCCACCATCCTCCGCCAATGGGCCGGCTGTTACACAATGACTCCCGATGGCAGCCCAATCGTCGATGAAAGTCCTATCTCCAACCTCTATATCGCCTCAGGCATGAGCGGCCATGGTTTTATGTTTGGGCCGGGCATCGGACGACACCTGGCCCATTTCATAGCCGAAGAAAAATGGGATGTGGATTTTAGAGAATTCGCCATTGACCGTGCTTTTAAAGGCAAGGAAAGCCTAAAATAACTTTAGAAGAAGGAAAATGGCCATGAACTCATCGCCAGCGAAATTCATCAGTATTTTTAATGATGTTCTGGGTCCGGTAATGAGAGGCCAATCAAGTTCCCACACCGCTGGATCTTATTTTATCGGGAAGATGGCCCGGGAATTATTGGGCGAGCCCCCTTCCGCAGCCAAGTTTATTTTCCATCCTGATGGTTCCTATTCCCGAGTCTTCCAAGCTCAAGGATCAGATTTAGCTTTTGCCGCCGCCTTGCTGGATTGGACACTCACCGATGAAAGATTTCCCCAAGCTCTTAAAGTGGCCCACGAAAAAAATATCCAACTCGAGTTTTCGGTATCTCCTTTTCCTGAAGCTGATCATCCCAACAGCGTGAAGATCCTCTTAAAATCTAAAAAGGGGAAATCATTATCCCTGGTCGCAAAATCAATTGGGGGAGGCGCCATAAAAATTGTCAAGCTAAACAATTGGCCGGTGGGGCTTGACGGGAAAAATCACGTAGTTATCATTCCCGGCCAGAAGGCAGATTCAAGAAAAATACAGGCCATCATCCAAGCTTATCCAGGGGAAATTGACTTAAAAGAGAGAGAAGGCCAAGCTCTCTTGGTCACCAAGTTTCAACAAAAGCCCGATCAAGCTCTAGTGAGAGAATTACGTTCTCTTTCCTTGGGAAATCAACTTTGGATGGCACCACCTTTAGTTTTTCCTCAAAAAGGTGAACCCATCTTCTCCTCGGGTGAAGAAATAATATTGCAGGCAACTAAAAGAAACCTGTCCTTGGGAAAAATAGCTTTAACCTACGAGGCCTCACTTTTAGGCCTTTCCGAAGAAGAATGTTATCAGGAAATGAAAAAAAGATGGCAAGTCATGAAAGAAGCCATCACCGCCGGCTTTGAAGAAGACAAAGTCCACTTAACCCTTCTTGAGCCAAGTGCCCCTAAAATTAAACAGGCTATCGATAGCCAGGCCGTGGCCATCGGAGGTCCCCATGCCCGAGCCGCTGCGCGAGCTATGGCCGTGATGCATACTGCCAATAGTCTGGGGAGGGTGTGCGCTGCCCCAACTGGAGGATCAGCCGGAGTCATTCCTGGTGTTGTGGCCACCTTGGCCGAAGAAAAAAACCTCGATGAAACTCAAATCGTGTTGGCTCTATTTGCTGCCGGCGCTGTAGGCCTAATCGTTGCTCATCGGGCCACCTTTGCTGCTGAAATTGCTGGTTGTCAAGTTGAAATCGGAGCCGCGGGAGCGATGGGAGCAGCGGCCGTGGTTGAGGCTGCTGGAGGAAATTGTGGCCAGGCTCTCGATGCAGCTGCCATTTCCCTCCAGAATACCATGGGTTCGCCCTGCGATTTAGTTCAGGAAAGATGCGAAATTCCCTGTCATACTCGCAATGCCGTGGCCGCCGCGAGTGCTTTTGTCTGCGCCGATATCGTCCTTGGTGGTTACCAAAATCCCATCCCACTTGATGAAACCATCGACGCGGTCCTTGCTTCGGGCCAGATGCTTCCGCCTGAATTACGCTGTACCTCCTTGGGAGGGCTAGCTGTCACTCCCTCGGCCTTAAAATTAAAAAAGAAAAAGTAGATTTTTTTCAATCGACAGCAAAGGGTTGAGAGATAGAGACAGTCTCCATTCCTCCTAATACTCGATAACCATCTTCAGTAACGACAAAACAATCCTCAGTTCGAACCCCAAATTCACCGTGGATATAAATACCCGGTTCATTGCTAAAGGTCATCCCGGGCTGGAGTTTTAACTTATTTCCCCGCACTAAATAAGGGTACTCATGTCCTTCCATCCCAATCCCATGACCAAGACGATGGGAGAAATATTTATAATCGGGCCCAAACCCTGCCTCTTCAATAACTCGACGAGCCGCTTGATCAATCTCTTCACAAGTCACCCCAGGACGAACGGCCCGATAAGCAGCCTGTTGAGCCTGGCGAACGATGTTCCATAATTTAATCTGTTTGGCGCTTGCTTTGCCAAAAACAATAGTCCGGGTCACATCCGAGCGATATCCCTGCACACTACATCCACCATCAATCAAGACAATGTCTCCCCTCTTTAAACTACGCGGCTTACGTGACCCATGAGGAAAAGATGAACTAGGACCAAATTGGGGCCAACCTCCCCCGGTAACTCCCATCTCCTGGTGAGCTTGACGAACATAATCAGCTAATTCTCGCTGAGTCATTCCCTCATGGAGATGCTTAAAACTTTCTTGATAAGCAAGCTTAGTAATTCGATTGGCCAAATCCATATATTTAATTTCCTTGGCACTTTTAATTCCCCGGCACCCCTCAGTCACCGCCGCGCCATTAGTTATCTCCAGATGAGGGGCATCCTGACGAAGGCCAAAATAAACGAAGAAGCGAACTGTTGGACCAAGGGCTAACTTCCCCTTGGAAACACCTAAATCCTTCATGATCCCGGCGATCAAGGCAAAGGGGCTTTCATGCTCTTCCCAGGTTCGTATTTCTTGGTGGGAAGGAATCAATTCTTTGGCCCTTTCCAACTCAAAGCTAGGACAGACCCAAATTGGTTCTTTTTTTCGATTAAGAAGCGCTCCAAATGTACGCTCGCTCCTTCCCCATTGCACCCCTGTGAAATATAATAAATTAGGGCTGGGGGTGAGGAACAAGCCATCTATCCCCAAATCAGCCATTAGATGGCGGGCTTTCTCTTGGCGAGCTTCATAATCGCTGCGGCTAAGAGGCTCGATTCCTTTAACCATTTCCTTGATTTTAGGAAGCATTTTTTCTTTGGATTGAGACAAAACTCGCTCTACAAAACCAAAAGTGGTTAAGCTCAATCCGCCAATGGTCAAAAACTGCCGGCGAGAAATCATGTAAGCACTCCTTTAATAAAAACTGAGAAAAAAAATAAAAGTTCGAAAACAGAATTATCACTCCCGGCAAAAAAAGTCAAAAATATCTCCTCTTATATTTCAGACATCAATTGTTTTTGTCTTTAGACTTTCAAATTACAAAGCATTAAACTTCAAACTTCTCCTTTCGATCATCTTTTCTTAGCGTGAACCAACTCGATGATAAAAAGGGCGGTAGAAGGGATTTAATAGGGTAGACAAGAGAATGGAAATTGTGTGATTTCCACCTCAAAATTTCACGTAAGGGAAACCTGCCACCTGGAAAAACTTATGGCTTCCATGATCTGGGCTGCTTTTCCTTAAAAATCATTCAAGCTTTTACCACCTAAATGGGAGATAATCCAAAATCTTTAATTTTCAAGGCATGAAGTCCATCCTTGAAAAGGATATAGTTCATAATTAAGAAATTTTCTTGGGGATAGGAAAACAAGCAATTTATCCTTGACAAAAGTGAGTAAAGCAATTATATTGTATTCGAACATTTAAAAAATTTGGTCGAAGAGTCGAAAATGACTTTGCCTCGTAAGGAAGAAATTCTGCGAGTTGCCCAGCAGCTTTTTTCCTACTTTGGTTTTGCCAAAACAACGGTGGACGAAATCGCCAAAGCAGCACGCATGGGCAAAGCTTCTCTTTATTATTACTTTGCGAGCAAAGATGAAATAGTTGAAAAGGTCCTAGAAAAGGAAAATCAGCTTTGGGAGCAAAAAATTGCCCAAGCTGTAGACAAAGAACATCATCCTCTTCATAAAATAAAAGCTTTTGCTTTGGCTCGAATCCAAAGCTTAACCGAGTTAAACAATATATCTCGAGTTATTAGAGAGGAAACTTCCAAGCCTGATAGGATTATCCACAAATTCCGGAAAAAAATCATGACCCAAGAATTAGCTACTGTCAAACAAATTCTAAAAGAGGGGCGAGAGAAAAAAATCTTTCGTATCAAGAATTTGGAGCAGACAGCTCTGGTTATCATTTCAGCCCTTAAAGGATTAGAACATTTTTTGGAAGAAAAATTCGCTGCACCAGATGTAGAGCAACATTTGGATAGATTGTTAGAAGTTATCTTCCGCGGGATAAAATATTACCCAAGAAAAGATAATAAAACGATGCTAAAAAACAAACATCAATAAACATTTTAATCGTTGAATTAAATAAAAATTAATCTAATTAACCAAAAAGGAGGAAGAAAATGGAAATGCTTAACTTGCTTAAGAGTAATCGCTCTCGAGGATTTTTACTAAAATTATTAACTTGGGACCTAGCTCGTCAACATCTCATTCATAAAATTGAAGAAGGCCTCTATCAAGAATATATGAAGAAAGATCCAAATCGTTTCCCCCGGAAAGTTCAAGAAGACAAATTTCTCATGGTCCGAACCATGATTAGAGGTATTGACCGAGGTTTAAAAGAAGGGCTTATATCGAAGAATGTATGGTCCAAATTTATCAACTCCTTCTTAAGTATCTACAGCAAAAACAAAGAGAAAATTGAAAGTTTTGTCCAAGAATACGGTCAAAAACCCCCCGCTTTCCTCACGTTGTCACCAACCCATCTTTGCAATCTAAAATGCGAAGGATGCTATGCTAATAGCTATCACCAAACTAAAGAGGCGTTACCTTTCTCAATTTCTACCCGGATCATTGCCGAACAAAAGGATCTCTGGAGCTCTCATTTTACCGTTATCTCAGGCGGAGAACCATTAATCTATAAAAGTGAAGGCCGAGATATTTTTGATCTTTTCGCGGACCACCCCGACACCTTTTTTCTAATGTACACCAACGGCACTCTCATCGATGCTAATACCGCCAAAAAACTAGCGGAAGTTGGTAACGTTACCCCTGCTATTTCCGTTGAGGGCTTCGAAGAAGAAACCGATCGTCGTCGTGGCCAGGGAGTCTTTAAGAAAATTCTTCACGCCATGGAAAACCTGCGCCAGGAAGGCGTCCCTTTTGGGATTTCTATCACCGCCATGCGTCATAACGCGGAGTTGATACTTAGTGAAGAGTTCATTGATTTTTATTTCAACAAGCAAGGCGCCCTCTATGGATGGATCTTTCAATACATGCCCATTGGCCGACGTTTTACTCTAGATCTTCAAGTTACTCCTCAGCAGAGAAAATGGATGCTGGAAAAGACTTGGAGCTACATCCACGAGCAGAACCTTTTTCTGGCTGATTTCTGGAACTGCGGTGCTGTCTCCAACGGCTGTATCTCCGCTGGCAAACCCGGCGGTTATCTTTACATCGATTGGAATGGAAATGTTATGCCTTGCGTCTTCAATCCTTATACGCTGGATAACATTATTACTATCTATAATCAAGGTGGTAATCTCAACCAGGTTCTTCTTTCTCCTTTATTCACTAGAATTAGAGAATGGCAAGAAAAGTACGCCCTTCAAGGACCTCCTGACAAGATGGGAAATATTCTTCGCCCCTGTGTCATCCGTGACCATTATCAAATTATGCGGCAAATAATTGATGAAACAAAAGCCAAACCAGCCGATGAACCAGCGGCCCAAGCTCTTCAAGATAAAGACTACTACGTAGGTTTACTGGCTTATGATAAAGAACTACAAAGAGAACTAGATCCACTCTGGGAAAAGAATTATCTCAAGCCGGAAAAAAGACAACAGGCATACGCTTAAATCCGGCTTCCAAGCTGGCTATAATTTACATTTTTATGATTTTAACCGCGGTTTACTCTATTTAACGATGTTGATAAAAAAGGTGATGATTAAAGCATTAGTAAAATCAATAAAAAAAGCTCCCACGATCGGGATGACCAGGAAAGCACGAGGGGCAGGACCAAATTTTTCCACCAGCGACTCCATGTTGGCAATGGCGTTAGGTGTAGCCCCCAGACTAAAGCCACAATTTCCCCCGGCCATCACCGC
>Ga0190335_1000021_pt1 | contig 25173 bp, 26 predicted proteins | sample 48720489_MG_FD_161675 | JGI IMG/M metagenome (GOLD analysis project Ga0190335, IMG submission 161675) | Hydrothermal vent sediment bacterial communities from Southern Trench, Guaymas Basin, Mexico - 4872-04-8-9_MG | ecosystem: Environmental > Aquatic > Marine > Hydrothermal vents > Sediment ... | reverse complement strand
TGCTTATTAAATTTATTATCTCAAGTTGAGTGATGTTTAATTTATACCACAGAACTTTCTCCCCGGCAATTCTGCGGACTTTGGGAAAACATCTACGTGTCTGTTAGGGGATTTATCATAAAAATCGGGAAAAAAACTGGGGAAAAAAACTGGGGACACACAATACCTATTTACTTATTTTTATTCCTCAAGATATAGAATAAAAGAAATATGAAACTGCTATTAAAGATTGGACCAATCAAAGTCTAAGATTTTTGGCAATTCTTAAATCAATTTTTCTTGGTTTTTGCAATTTATGGATAGATCAGGTTATTTGAGGTCATCTAATAATTGAGGTTTAGTCTTCATTTTTGAAATTTACAAACCAAAGTGGTTAGATAGCCTGCTTTCCAACCCGCATGGAGAGAATCGTAAGGGAAGTGATAAATAAAAAGAACCTTCTCTTTTAACGTCGATGAAAATTCTGTTGGAGAGGCAATTGAAAGTAGTTAATGTGCCCTTTGATGGCTCTTTTTAGGTTAATTTTTGTTGTCATTAACATGAAATTTATATAATAATATATTACTTAATAAAAATCATAATAAGGTGGGTTTGTTTGATTGATCAAAATAAAATCAGTTATTTACGGCTCATTTCTTTTCGTTTATTGACTCAAATTAAATTAAAGAAAAGCCTCTCTTCTCTTGTCCTGGGAATGCGTCAAAATCTGAAGATAAAAGAGGCTACTAGCCTTACTTCACCCGGATTGATATTGCCAGAGATCAATAGGAAATATTTTTATTAAAAGGGGGAGCCTTAAAGGAGTCTACAGTTTCCAGAAATTTGGCGCCTGGCGACATGGTTAGATCAGCCGAGAATAATTTAAATTTTTTATTTTCTTGGATTACTAATTTGCTTCTCCCCAATACTCTTTCAAAACTTTCTCAATTTGTTAAATATTGGAGGGCAAAACCCCAAGTCCACCCCGCCATCTTGTTATGGTTTGCCCTTTGTTTTGTGTTTCAAATTCATGTGAGTTTTCAGCTACTCTGTCTGTATCTTCCTCTTAAGATTCTATTTTATATAGAATTGATAATTGTGGTTGTTTCTTTTTTTTCCCTGGTAAGAAAGCATCTTTTTTTCTTAATATTACCGCTTATTATTCTGGGAATAAGATTGCCTTTTCTATTAAAATCTGATGGATTAATTTTTACTTCTGATAATGCTCTTGAAGCCTTACAATCTCTCCAAATCCAAGATACTCATCAGGCCCCTTTTTTTCTCCTTAATGCCATCAACCACAATGGAACTTTCGCCCATACCTTAATTGCCTTTATTTGGGATGTATTTGGTTCCAGCTATTTATCTTTTGTTCTGGTTCAATTAAGTATTTTTATTGCTTTTCATTTTGTTCTTTATTTCCTCTTGAAAAGATTTTTCTCGGAGAAAACATTGCGCCTCCTTTTGCTTTTAAATTTCATTTTCATTCCCATCCTGTTTGATTATTCGCTTTATCTACGGGCTGGGCCTTACTTTCAAGTTTTATTTTTCCTTGTTCTTGGCTTGAGTCTTTTTGACCCTTTTTCCTTGTCTCCCCTCCGTTTATTTCTATCCCTATATTTCATTTTCTTTTCTCTTTATCTAAATCCAGTCGGAGTTTTCTTTGCATTTTGTTTTTTATTGGTGGTCATTTATTTTCTTGCCACCCAGAAATTGCTTCGAAAAAATGGATTAGCAATAGGGACCGCAATTATCTTCGGAGGTTATCCATGGCTGCTGGCTTGGAAGAAAAATATGATTTCTCAGATGGATTATGGTGGGTGGTTTCATATTAAAATTCTTTCATTAAAGGAAATATTTTCTTTAGAATTTTTGGCTTTAATTAGAGAAGCGATTAGAGATAGTTGCCGAGTTTTTCTTCATATTTTTAGCTTTGAATTTAATTATCTTCGACAATTTTTTGCCGGAAGAACTTCTCTAGAAGATGTCTTTTCATTGCTCAACAATGTCTTAATTGTTATCTCGGCCGGAGTGTTTATTTATGTTTTAATCCAGGTGGGTGGCCGTCTAGGGAAAGATTTTAGTCAAAGAAAAATAAGGGCTAGCAATTGTTTTTTTTATTTCTTTTTTCTTTTAGTCATAGCCGAGATAGGGGAAATTTTCTTTCTTCAACCCTCTCACATGCTGGAGCCCCGACATCATCTCGATTTAGCTTTTCTTCTAATAGTAAGCTTTGTTGTCTTTATTAGTAATATATTGCAAATAAGGAAGATATGGTCATTAAAGTCATTGATAGTTATTGCTTTGCTGGTGATCTTATCTTTTCCTCATCTTTATTACTATTACCTTCAAACTGATTTCAAGCAGCATTCTTACCAGACAATAATTAAATGTCTGGCCGAGCACAAAATAAAGTATTTAACCACTGATTTCATCATCGCTTATCCTCTTTATTTTCTGGCGAAAAGAAAAATTCAGGTGTCTAATTCATTAGGACCCCTGACGGTTAGGTTCTTTTTCCCGAAAATGGACCGGTTGGTGGATAACATTCCCCTCGACGCCAAAGCTTATTTATTTTTTAGCAACAACTATTGGCGGGAAAGATGGCATATTAATTTGACAGCCAAAAAAAGGAAAGAGACGATTAATTCTTTAAGATCGGCCAGAATCCCTTATAAAATCATAAATTTGAACAAATATTGGTTAATTGTGCCAAAGAAGCATCTTCCCTAAAGAAAAATCTCGTAGCTGCTTACAGGAATTGGCATATTCAGACGTTCCAGGATTTTTTCTAAGAGAATTCCCTGATTTTGATCATATTGATAGCCAAAGGTAGCCCGGACACCATAAGAAATAAAATGGACTGCCCGGTCCAAAGCAATAGGCAGACTGTCGCCCTGCAAAAGTCCCCCGGTCAGGACACTGGTGAAACAATCACCGGTGCCAGGAAAATCTGCTGGTATATAATCCACCGGGACTTTCCAAAAACGAGAATCAGATTTGTCATAGGCAACAACCGAAAATTTTCCCTTTGATTCTCTATTTGGAACGCCGGTAATCACCACAATCCTGGGGCCCTTTTCTGCCAGGCGCAAGATCCAGCTTTTCAATTCCCCGTTCTCAAGGGTCTCAGAATAAGGTTCATTTAAAAGCAAAGAGGCCTCGGTTAAATTCGGGGTGATTAGGTCGGCCATCTGAATTAATGACCTCATTTCTTCCACCATTTTGCCGGTAATTGTTCCATATTTTTGTCCGTTATCTCCCAGGACCGGATCCACTACTACTAGTAGCTCTTCGTTTTTGAATTTTTCTATCAATTCTTGCACTATCTTGATCTGTTGATGTGACCCCAAGAAACCACTATAAATGGCACTAAATGAAATTTTTAATTTCTGCCAGTGGTCAATGATTGGTTGCAGGTGATTGGTCAAGTCAACAAAATGATAACCCTGATATCTGGTGTGAGAGGAGAGAACAGCAGTAGGCAAAGGGCAAACTTTAAAACCCATAGTTGACAAAATTGGAATAACTACACTCAAAGAAGTGCGGCCAAAGCTTGAAAGATCATGAACAGCCGCTACCTGCTTTACCGGGATAGACATTTTCATTTTAGATCATCCTCTCTAATAATTTTTTATAATTTAGCCTGTCGCGAAATTCTAATTTACTCTATATCAATAAGTTATAAGTAGTCAATAATGCATTTTTCCAAACCGAATTAATTTATTAAGAATCAATAGGTTACAAAAGCAGTTTTTGAGAAAGAAGCCTATTTTGGCTACTTCCTTCTCGGCAACCGCGGCCAATAAGCGCTTTGAATACATGATCTGTCTCCTGCTTTCTCTGGAACACCTCTTGCTCGATGAGCGGGAAGAAAAGTTGACATTAATATTTTCTTGATTTATCTTTCCTATTGGTGGTTGAATGAAAAAAGAGCAGTTATAATGCGTGCTCAGTTGTCGTCTTTGAGAAACAAATCCCTAGACTTTTAGAGGAGAAGATTTTATGAGAAAAACCAGGATCGTTTTAATTATGATACTCGGTTTGTTGCTGATTCCAGCTCTTCCAGGGGTGGCTCAACAGGACTGGTGGATGGGAAGATGGAACTTTTCAGGAATGAATCTAACTTCTGAGCAGATCGAAAAGATCCAGAAGCTGCAGTTCGAGTTTCAGAAAGAAATCATTCCATTAAGGATAAGGCTTGAGACCAATTTTATGGAAATGAGGGACATGTATTACAGAGGTGGAGACAAGGCTGAAATTTATGCCAGGCAGAAGGAAATTGATGAGCTCAATAATGAGATGAGAGAAAAATATTTAGACTATCAGATGAAAATCAGAGGTCTTTTAACAGATGAGCAGAAGGTGATTTTCGACCAGTGGGGAGGTTTAGACCCGGAATTTGGGCAAGGGGACTGGATGGGTCCTGGTATGGGTTATGGCCGAGGATATGGAAGAGGTTATGGCCGAGGCTATGGAGGCTACGGTAGAGGTTATGGCAGAGGCTATGGTATGGGTTATGGCCGAGGTTATGGCCGAGGATATGGACGGGGTTGGAATTCTGGCATGGGCCGAGGTTGGGGCCAAGGATGGAACATGGGACCTGGTTTTGGCCGGGGCCTCGGCTGGCGATGTCTTTGGTTATGGAATTGGAGGTAGAAAAAATCATATTTATGAATTGAGCATATCCAGGGATATCATTTAATTCCGGGCATATTTCCTTCATATTAAATAATAGATTGAGATATTTTAAAACATAAAATATTATCCAGCCGATTTATTTGCGCCAATACGACATTTATTGCTTCTTATGGTGTTATCTTGATTGAGCAAAACTGAGTGAGAATAATCTATTAAAAAAAAAGGGGGACACTAAAAAAAAGGTGGACACAATACATATTTACTTATTTTTCTCAGAAGGGGAAAGTAATATTCCTATATTTTAATACGCCACACACAGCATTATCAATTAACCGTTTCAAAACCTTACAAAATGAAACCGTTCACTTACTCCGGGACATGACCAAGTCCGTGGCAATGTCGTGCTAGAAAACTTCAAACGAGGATAAATTGAAATTAAACCACCTTTTTTAGATGACAAAATGTTTACCTTTGGATTAGACTTTTGATTATTTTATTTAACTTGATCTATTCATAAATTGTAAAAACCAAGAAAAATTGATTCAAGCACAGCCAAAAATCTTGGCCGGCGAATGGACCCATCTTTTATGGCTGTTCCCTCTTTCTTTTTATATATCTATACGTTACGTTATGAAGGCAATGTCTCTTTGTATGAATTATCCAGGTTAATATATTGACAATTACACAAAATATAATTATAATGTAAACCGGAATTTAAAAGGTGGGTTAGGTTAAGTTGAGTTTTAAATATAATAGAGGAGGGAAAGAAAAAAAGAAGATTTATGAGCAAGGAGCTTATTAAACCTATTATATTCTTTTAATATAAAGTTGATTATAAATTTTTCAGAAAAAATATTAAATCGAGTATGTTTTTTAACACAAAAATAAAAGGGGGGTGAATAGAGCATAAGCCCACCATGAGAAAGTCTTTAGCCTTTATCTTTTTGTGGCGGGAATAATTCTCTGGGCTGCCGTGGCGCTCTTAAAAAATCCGGAGCGCCGCCGCTCAACCTCGCCCAAACCTAAAACTTGTGCTCTTTGTGGAGCTAGATTATCTCCTTTATCGTCTTCTAAATATTGCCGGAGGTGTTACTCAAGAATAAAGGCTCAGTTTCCTGAAGTACAGCAAAAGATTATTCAGACAAAAAGCATCGATGATAATGCCTCTCAGATAATAAAAAAATTAAGCAAAAAAGATGCCATAAAATTATTTGAAGATGTTTACCAAGAATTTATGAAGGACTCTGAATTGGATATAGATGAGATCGAAGTGCTGGGGAAAATACAAGAAATAGCCTCTCTTTCAGAAGAAGAAGTAAAATCATTGGAGCGGCTTTTATTTTATGTGTTATTTACCAGCGCGAAAAAATTTAATATGCTCCCACCGTTTAATTCAGAAATTGATTTAAAGAATGTAGTCCTCAGGGAGAATGAAGCTATTCATTATGCAGCTTTGGCTACATTTTATGAATTAAGAAAGTCTAGAAAAGGCTATCGGGGAGGAATGGGGGGAGCTAGCGTGGAGTTGTCTAAAGGATTTGCCTTACAGATTGGGGCTCATGGAGGGGAGATGGAAGAAGAATATTATTTAGTTGAATCATCGAGTGGAGTTCTATTAATCACGAATCAACGGCTATTGCTTTTGCCTGGGGAAGGTAAGCGGCTAGTAAATTTGCCGTTGGATAAAATTGTTTATTACCGTTACTATCGAAATGGATTGGAGATTTTTAGTGATAATGAAAAAGCTTATTTTGTTAAAATGAAGTTTTATGAAGCCAAAATATTTTATTTTTGTTTACGCGTTTTATTTGGGAAATTTGATGAATCATTGAAAGAACTTGGCCGGGTGGATGGAGAAGAATAAGGGTGGCCATGATATTTGTAAAGGTCAGCCTTATCCTTTTGTTGAATAATAGAGCATTGTTTCCTTAAGTAAGAGACACAACCGAGAGGTTAGTGAAGTTGGAAACATTTTAAGCTAGAGTTAAAAGGATTTGGAGGAAGTCGAAATGGCGGAGGCGTGGTTTAGACTGGAAGCGAGTCAGCTCCGAAATTATTCCCGATATCTACTGGATTCCGAATGGAGCAAATCTGTCAGGTTATCTAAAAATCTAGCCAGGAGGGATAGCGATAAGCTCTTCGATGGGTTGAGTTTTTACATAAACAGTTATCCAAATTTAGAATCATAAATTAATGATAGAATCATAATTTAATGTTGTTGAAGATTTTACCGGGGAAACCTGTCTTAATTATTACTGATTTTTAGAGGACGGAAATTTAAATTTCAGGTGTTAGTTAGAGGAGGAATAACCGGCGATGAAGAATTCAGCAAGAGGTGAAAAATGGCTGGAAGAATTCAGTCTAATCAGAAAATTATCAGGGTCAGGTAATGGGGCTTGAAAAATTAATAATAACCCGAGAAAAATAAAGGCCAACTTCTTTGGTATAAATTCTTTCATAATTAAGGAGGCGTAATGGAGGAAAAGGCGGCCACCAAAATTATCGACTATGTAGTCACGGTGACTAAGCCCCGCTGGTTGGAGTGGATTCATCAACGCTATGAGGACCTGGATGACATGTTCATTACCCGTGGCTATGAACAGGGAGGTTTTCAGGTAGCCGTCTTTTACGACATTTTAAAAAGGAGAAAAAAACAAATGAGGAGAGGTTGCTTTTTCTTGACATGAAGGGACATATAAAGATGTTTTTCCCTTGAGGACTAAATATAAAAAATTTGGTTTTGTCGCCAAGTGACCTGATCCTTGTCTGGAATATTATAGGTGACTCTGGCGATGAACTTCCTGTTGGATAACCCAGAAATTAGGGTATCCATCCTGAAATGGCCAGTTGAATTTCAGGGGGAATGTTCTTATAGGTCTGATATAATGCGGGCCGGGAAAACTGTCCAAGTCTACAAAATTGGGCATAGACGGGAAGAATATCGTTAGCTGAAAAAATGGATAATTTAAATGGTCAAAAATGTATGTAATTTAAGATTATGGAGTTTTATCTAAGCCTGAAAAAAATCGGTCAGATTTTATTATCTACAGCAATATCAAATACGTCTTCCCCATCTGAATCTACTTGTTCCCAAAGTTGTTCCCCATATACATCATATACGGCTAGATAGAATATCCAACTACTTCTTATTCGCTTGATTGTTTCGTAAATATTTCCTGCTATATTTATATCATTATTACCATCAGAGTTGGAGTCACCAATAGCAATATCAACAATAGTAGTTAAAGGATTTAAATCAATTGTATAGAGATTGGAAAAGCCCGAAGTTTCCCAGTTGTATATCAGTAGTTGTTTCGAGTGTCCGACAACCAGTGCAATTTCGTCACGAGTAGGATCATTATCAAGATTTCCGACATCCAGAGGATTCCATGGAAGATAAGGTTCATCATCCTCTAATTCTAATTCTTCACAAGCAAAAGCCTCTTGCACATAATCCCATATCAAAAGATAAGATGCATAATTATAATTTGGATAAGAGCCAGACATATTATAAACGGAAGCGCACAACTCCATATAACCATCTCTGTCCAAATCGCCAGCCCGGAGTGAATTTTTGCTAAAATTATACTCTACATAGATAGTATTTTTTAAATTTAATTCTGTATCTGAATCTGGTAAATTACAGATAAAAATGCACCCCTTATTTTCAGTAGAAATAAGGTCGCCTGCGGCAATGATTTCTTTTTGGCCATCTCTGTCTATATCTCCAGCCGTCACTGATTTTAATCCGAACGAACCCACATCCTTATCAAATGGAATATCTTTTGAGAGTTGACGGGAGGCAATTTTTTTAAGAATACCCGTGTCATTGTCATATTTATAGATGGTGAGATAAGTTCTTGTCATCAATATAATTTCGTTTAGATTGTCTCCATCAATGTCATTCAGCACAATTTCATAATAGGACGTATCTTTCTCTTCTATTATTATATTTTCATTATCGGAATAAGTTGTCATCCATATTCCTTGTTGGCCTTCTTTATAGACGTTAATGAATATTTCATACTCTTTCTCTCTATTTTTCCCTTTGCCATAGACTCTTTCACAAACTCCAAGTCCTACAATTTCTTCTTGACCATCACCATCAATATCTCCGATTGCTATCGATCGATAATTTACTTCCTCAGCTGTCCAAATGTTTGAGTAACCTTCGCCATCGCCATCATTTCCCCAAACTCGAATTCTGTTCTTATATAATTCATATGTAACAATGTTGCTCGCTTTTAAGGTAAGACGTGAAGAAATTGGCTTGGGCTTATCTTTTGCCTGTGTCGGGGAAATTGTAATTCCAAAAAAAAGCAATATAAAGAGGGATGTTCCAGCTATAAACCACAATAGAAAGTTATTTACTTTCTTCATTATTTATTTACCTCCCTTTACTGTCAGTTTTTAGTTTAAATAATATTGTCCTGGCAATATGTCAATAATATGTCAATGGATTTCAATTAAATGTCGCAATTTGTCGTTTTATGCCGTTTTATGCCGTTTTAAAAATTGTTAATGGTAAAGTACCCAAAAATGGCAAAGAAAAGTACCCACTATTTCTTAGAGAGATTAAATAGATTAAGGCCAAGCAAAGAGGTAAAATCCAGTTTCTCTGAGAGCAAGCCAATAAGGAGGAACTGGGATGTTAGGAGTCGCCATGCATATAACGATTAAGACCTTAGCCGAGAAGGGCTACAGCAAGAAAAAGATAGCAGAGATAGTGGGTTGTTCGCGCAAGACGGTCCGGCGGGCTTTGGCTCGGGTAGAGAGAGGCGAGGAGCTGAAGCGGAAGAAAGTTCTCTCAATCATTTCGCCCTATGAGGAGATAGTTCGAGCCAAAGTTGGCCAGGGGCTTTCGGCTGTCAGGATATATCAAGATCTTCAGAGAGAGACGCTCTACAGTGGTTCCTACGGGACCTTTCAAAGAGTATGAAACTCTGCTTTATTAAGAGGAGATGATGGAAGTTATCAAACAAAAGCTAAAAGAGTTGAAGCTTTCCGGCATGGCCCGCAGCCTTGAAGTCCGCAATGAATATGCCATCTCAGAGCGGCTTTCCTTCATGGATTTTCTTTCTCTTCTTTTGGAAGATGAGTTGACCAATCGCCGGGAGAATGGTTACCGGAAACGACTCAACAAAGCCCATCTCCCAGCCCGGAAAACTCTAGAGGAGTTCAATTTCCGCTTCCAACCGCAACTGAATAAGCGAGCCATTTTTGATTGTGCCACCTGTGAGTTTATTCGCCAAAGAGAAAATATCCTTTTTATCGGCCCTCCTGGAGTTGGGAAAACTCATCTGGCCATTGCCCTAGGCCTCAAAGCCCTAGAACAGGGCTATAAAGTACTCTTTACCACCGTCTCTCAGATGATCTCCACCCTCATTGCTTCCAAAGCAGATAATACCTATCACCTGAAAATGAAATATTATTTATCACCTAACTTATTGATATTAGTTGAATTAGGTTTTAAAAAATTAAACCAACATACTGTTGATGAGTTCTATGAAATAATCTCTCGCCGCTATGAAAAAACTTCAACCATCATTACTTCCAATAAAAGTTTTGAGGAATGGGGAGATGTTTTCTGGGCTCCGGTTTTAGCCACGGCCATTATTGATAGAATAATCCATCACTGCCGGATCATAGTTATTAAGGGAGAAAGCTACAGAATGCAAAATTATAAGCAAAAAAAGTCACATGAAAAAACAATTTAGCCCACCACTCTTTCCTCCCCATTACTCAAAAAAGGGGTGGGTCATTTTCTTTGCCTTTTTTGGGACTTTTTCCTTGACACCAACAATGCTAGTTCATTACCTGGGAAACGTATTTGTAGGTTCATTCGCAGGGTATATGCAGAACCAGGCATCTGTAGAAATACAAGTTTTGTATGGTGTTACATTCACTTTCGGTGTAATACCGGTATCTTTGATGATAGCATGGGTGAAATTTTACACTGGCAAGTGGCGTGGAAAACGATTGCTCTCTGATCGGGCGGCCTAACTATCGCATGCAGTTGACGGCTCTTCGGCTTCACGGCCCTTGCAGGGGCAAGGACTGTGAAGCCTCAACCCGCAGTTGATGCAATGCGTTAGTAAAAAAGAAGGAATAGGAAATGGTGAAACTCCAAAATCCAACCGATAACACAGGCTATATACCATTAAAACGGCACATAGCCTTAACCGTTGTATGAAATACACCACCTAACAAAAGTTAATATCATGAAAAAAATAATAGCTATTTATCAAATTATTATTGGTCTTGGAATGATCGGAATCTGGATATTATTGTTTTTATCAAATCAAATTCCTGAAATTCAAACTGAATTAATTAGAATAACTATGCATATACTAGCTGAGATAACAACTGGTGTATTATTAATTTCATCAGGAGTATATATCTTAACAAAAAAGAAGTTTTCATCATTGTTTGATATTTCCTCTGGATCATTAATTTATACACTGATTGTATCTCCAGGATATTACGCCCAAAAGGGAGAATGGGCTGTTTTTGCTATTTTTTCTGCAATGTTAATAATTACTGTAACTATGCTTTTATTTAGGAAGAAAATTATTTAAGATGGTATACATCATACAACAGCGGTAGGGATGCCATAACAGAGCAACAGCACCCGTACCGCAGAATGTTATATGAAGTGTGCCTAAAATCAATAGGAGGAAAATGCTATGGCTAAAAGAAAAAGAGAATATGTAGACAAAGATCATAAGGTAATGGATATTTATTATGATTTATGCGAAAAATATAATGGTACCAACGCCAAATCCATAAAAAAACAATTGAAACAGTTGATTGAGAAAGACCCTGATTTTTTAGATTCATATTTATTGCTTTATGAGATATCGCAGGATGAGGGCAATTTACCAGAGGGAGAAAAGGTATTAAATGAGGCTTATGAAAGAGCACTGAAATTGATAACAGATAAAAAAGGCAACTGGCCAGACATATTAGAATGGGGATGGCTGGAAAATAGACATATCATAAGAACCATTTTGAATAAAGCTATTTCCTTATGGAAAAACAAAAAGATTGATAATGCCTTAGATTTATTTAGAAAATTGTTAAAAACAAATCCTAGAGATAATGTGGGGGCACGAGATTATATATTGGCAATTAGAATGAATATGAGCTTTGAAGAATTTGAAAAGCGCTTCAATAAAGGGGGTTATTACGATACGGAATTATCACATTGGTTTGATGAAAACTACAAGAGATTTCCGGACGAATTCGACTGGTGGGAAAAGGCTATAGAGAAGTATATGTAAAGCCACACTTCATTTTACACAGAATAAAAGGTTCGTGCCTTACGGCACTGACCCCTGTCTGTGTCGTGGACACGACAGGCTGGCAAATTTTTGCTTCGCAAAAACTTGGTTTATGCCGGGAACGTTATATGAAATGGCGGCTAAAATGCTCGCAAAAAAAATCAAGGGAAATAAACCATGAAGAAAACCTCTCTATCAATCAAAATCTATTTTGGCAGCGATTAATGTCTTTTTACCTCAAGGTTCTTTCTTATCGACTTTGCCAGAACAAGAACTTCCTGTTCCCAAGCCAGTGCTCGCTCTTGTGAATGCAGCCACTATGCTTATTCTATATGGTGGCTTGGGTTTTCTTGGATTAAAATTTTCACAAAAACTTGGCTTTGCTGACATTTGGGATTCGGGAGTTTCTAATAGACAAAGGTTTTTGATTCCTGCGCTTGTTGGGATAGCTATTGGTGTATTTTTTATTTTCACAGATGCCATTTTGAGTCAACTTTATACCTTAGGATCGCTTCCTCATCCACCATTCCCTACTTCCCTTATTGCTTCAACTTCTGCTGGAATTGGAGAAGAAATAATGTTTCGACTGTTTTTCATTTCGTTTTGGGTATGGCTTATTTCTTATGTTATCCTAAAAAAGAGATGGCAAAATCAAATTTTTTGGGCTGTCGCTATTTTCTCAGCCCTTGCATTTGCCTTTGGTCATATTCCCTCGGTAATGATTCTTTTAGGTTTGAATAATATTAATGAAATTCCATTTGCTCTTATGACTAAGCAGAAGTTGGCATTTACTGGAAGGGATGTGAAAGAGAAAAAGGAGTTCAAGTTAGAAGTTGAAATTGGGAACATTACGGATATCTACTTTGGATTTGATGATGTATTTACAGGGTGGGAGGATAGAGCTGCTCCGTGGAATAAACCTCTGAATTATGGTGCTGGGTGAAAATTATGAAAGTGTTAATAATCTATGATTCTACATTCGGGAACACAGAAAAAATAGCCCGAGTAATCGCCAAAACCTTAGGTGGATTCGGAGAAGTGCGATTATCCCATATTGACAAAATGAATCCTTTGGATCTTGAAGGAATAGATATCTTGATTATAGGTTGCCCGATACAGCGTCACAAACCAACTTTAGGTATCAGAGATTTTCTTGAACAGGTATCAAAAGGCACCTTAAAGGGATTTTTGGCAGCTACATTCGATACACGTTACAGAATGCCTAGATGGAAATCTGGTTCTGCCGCACATGTGATTGCTAAAAAACTCAGAAAGCGAGGTTGCTCGCTCCTTTTATCGCCTGAAAGTTTTTTTGTTGCTGGTAAAGAAGGCCCGTTGGAATATAAGGAGCGCGATCGAGCAGTAAATTGGGCTCGCATGATTCTCGAAAAGTACAACATAACGGCTGAAGGAGGTGTGTAGGAATGCATGCTTCTTGGAAAGTGGTTTTGATATTTGATAAGAGTTGCAACTTCGATAGTTATATTTTTCGTATTTCTTATTTTCGCCATAGTGTTCGTTTCATCACTCGCAAAGAAAAAATACGATAACGCTATATCAAGAGATTATGGTATTTGCCATTTCAATTACAGCTGCATTGGTACTGATTGGTGTCATTTGGATATTATGGAGACGGTGGTATCATAAATGAGTTAATATAAATTCACAATGAAACAACGGATTATGTTATTTACGCCTATTGTACTCATTTTAACAATGTATGCATCTTTCCGAGGGTTAGTTGCAATACTTGGTTTTTCGCTTGGGTATCTTGTAACGTTTCTCATTTACTGGATTGGCTGGTGCATCGTTCTTCCCTTGTTTGTCTTAAAATGTCCAGGTGTGTTGGATTTATTTCGTGAAACAAAGCCGCGGTTTGGAAAAACAGCATGGAAAACTCTTGCGTTGTTGTTGTGGCCTCTCCCATTTCCTATATTATTTAGATTTCTTCCCAAGCTTCCCGATATCAACTTATCAATTATCCTTGTTTCTATTATAATTGGTGTGACAACGGGTATAACTGAGGAAATTTTATGGCGTGGTGTCTATGTTAGAATCTTCCCTAATAATATCTGGCTGAGCTATGTTTATCCATCTATAGGATTTGCATTATGGCATATTTGTCCTCAGTCAGTTTTACCTAATCCAGATCCTGGGGGCATGGCATTATTTGTCTTTTTTGCTCTCTTACTTGGCTTGTCTTGGGGTTATTATGCCCGAAAAACGAATTCTATCCGCTGGTGCACAATTGTCCATTGCATACACGACTCATTTGGTTTAGGTGCATTTATGTATTTTGGTTGATAATTAGGGAGGTGAGGTTATGGCGGGGGACGCAACTCTTCGCCACTTCGTGGCTGGGTCTCGGCAATTCCGAGACTCCGATAACAGCGGGTAAAAGGCTTCGCTACGCTTCGCCCAAATTGCCTTCGGCAACTTCTTTTATCCTCGTCTCGTTAGGCGCAATGTCATTTCTAAAAATACTTAGGAAGAAGACATACAGTTTAATAAGGAGGAATAGGTATGGCATCGAAGACAGTTGATAAAAATGCGTTTAAAACAGCAAGCCCCAAATATTGGGTTGGATCAATAATAACGTATCTCCTCATACCACTGGTTCTCATGATATGCGGATGGGATCTCGGTTGGTGGCAGGGGTGGTTTTATTCAGCGCTGATAGTTGCAGCGGGTATAGTTCCGCGTATGTGGGCGGAAAAAAGGCATCCGGGATTGCTGGCGGAACGAGGTAAATTGGGAAAAGCTCAGGGTGTGAAATCGTGGGATAAAGTGCTTGCTCCATTAATGGCAGTGAGTATATCTTTCCCATTATTTATTGTGGCAGGACTGGATCACCACTTTGGGTGGTCACCTGTATTCCCGACATGGCTCAACATCTTGGGCTTCATCTTAATTGTGCTTGGATACACCTTCGCCGGATGGGCTTTGGCAGAGAACCGCTTCTTCTCAACCGTGGTGCGTATTCAGACGGACCGAGGGCATATGGTATGTGACAGCGGTCCATATCTGATTGTAAGACATCCTGGTTATGCTGGAAATATTCTGGCACTTCCGGGCATTGTGCTGGCTTTAGGCTCTGTTTGGACAATCATTCCAGTGATAGTGGCGCTGATCATTGCCGTGATAAGGACCGCCCTGGAAGATAAAACTTTACAAGAAGAATTGCCAGGATATCGGGATTATGTGCGGCGTGTGCGTTATCGGTTGATTCCAGGTGTCTTCTGAGGAGTATAATTCCGTGATGCAATTTGGCGGAGGTTGTTATATTCCATTGATGGAAATGACACAGCGCCTAGCAACGGCTTGCCGGCTACGGCGCATACGCGCCTTCGCCCAAATTGGAACATGTTTCAAAGCGAATGTTGGGTGGGAATCGTATAATTGAATGGGCTATAAGGTAATTGTGCCAACTTCGGCAAGCCGCGGACCGTTAGACGACACCCCAATAAGGATGCCTTAAGAAGTTTCTTTTTTGATAACTCCTAAGTCCTATCTGTTCTCTTTAAAGGCACTGTCAACACCGGTTGACGTTTTCTTGGCTTGACTTCTCTTACTGAGCTTATGCTTTTCCCGTTTAAACAGGGAGAGCCGGCCGCATCCATGACGATGGCCCATTTCTTGATTCATGATTTCCTGCTGTGGCAGGAGTTTACCGTCCCCGACATCCGGAACGAACCGTGCTCTACCGGGTGTTGTTCCATTATTTTGACCAGTTCCTTCAAGAATATGAGAGCCGTTTCGAGAGAGAGTACGGGTTCTTACGTCCCATCATCAAGGAGATGGTTGAGCACTATTTGGACTGTGGCAACCCCCGCTGCGGGTTTGCCCGCATCAGATGTCCGGACTGTGGTGAGGAGCGGCTCCTTTATTTCTCATGTCGCCGCCGCGGATTTTGCCCCTCCTGCCATTCGAAGAGACGGGAGGAATGGGGAGAGTGGATGAGGGAAGAGCTTTTACTGGATGTCCCCCACCGTCAGGTGGTATTTACCATCCCCAAAATGCTGCGTATCTTCTTTAAGTACAAGCGTCGGCTTCTGGGAGATCTTTGTCAGGCAGCTGTCCAAGCCCTCCTCAAATACCTCCAGGTAACAATCGGCACAGAGCTTCGACCGGGTGTTGTGGCCTCCGTCCAGACCTTCGGAGCCAAGATAAATCCCCACGCCCACCTCCATTTTCTGGTGACAGAGGGCGGTGAAGACTCTGAGGGGAGGTTCCATCATCTGGCCTCCTTCCAGGACAGCCTCCTGGCCGAGTTCTTCTCCCGCGAGGTTTTCGCTCTTCTCCTCAGGGAGGAACTCATCTTAGAGGCCCTGGTGGACAAGATCGCAGGATGGAGACACTCGGGTTTTTCGGTCCACAGTAAAGTCAGGGCCAAAACCAGGGAAGAGGCTGAGAGAGTCGGCAAATACATGATCCGGCCTCTTTTGTCCCTGCAACGCCTCTCCCTTGATGAACGGGAAGGTGAAGTCTGCTACCGGTATGGGGAAGACCCGGAAGAGGCGGAGCGGATGGATTATCTGGAGTTCATCGCCCGGGTGACTTCCCATATCCCAGACAAGGGCCAGGTCACCGTGAGGTATTACGGCCTCTACGCCAACGCCCACAGGGGCAAGGTGCGAAAGTCCCAACCCGATAAGCATCTCTTTATCATCGTTGAGGAGGAGAACCCGAGAGTCCCCCGCCGGGGCTGGGCTGAGATGATCCGGAAAGTCTTTGAGGTTAATCCCTTGACCTGTCCCCGATGCCAGGGGGGAATACGTATTATTGCCTTCCTCACAGACTATGCAGTGGTGGACAGGATCATCCAACATCTCAAGCTGACATTTGCAGCGGACAAACCTCCGCCGCCTCATAGGGTCCCGCAGGAATTCTTGATGGATTCCGAGGCCCCGGACGCTCATTTTTCATGATTTTCTATTTGACCAGGCAGAGGTCCGCCTGATTTTCAGCATTTGTCGGGCATCTCTGCGGCTTGTGAGGCGTTTTTGCTCACCAGGAGCGGCTTGCGATTGTCCTTGACATCCTTTTTGTCGTAATTTATATTTCACGACGATGTTTGAAGAGGAAAATCGACACAAAAAGGCTCACTCGGCCACAAGAGCCGAAAACCAAATTTCCATAAAATCATAGTGGGGGGAGTAACGGTCAAGCATGAAAAAAGAGAGGGTACTATTTATTGATATGAGAAGGATCATCAGACCAATGGGATTACTTGTGATGATATCCCCAGTCTCTCTATTTGCTCAGGACAGAAATCCAACTGAATTTCCCATCGTTTCCTACAAAAACCTTGAGGTAAAAGAGCTTAATGAGAGTATATCCGCTGCTGAGAAACGGAAGGAACTCTGGGTATTCCATCCTCTTTCCTTAGCCATGAGGTTTCATGAAGTCTCTGATGTAAGGTTTGTGGATATAAAGCAGAAAAATGACCGGGCAGAGTGTCCATTGAAATCGGTTGTAACAATTATTGAAGAGGGATTTCTTGATGACCAGTTACGAGGGAGATGGACCGAGTTTCACCTTGAAAGAGAAGATTGCGCCAAGGCATGGAATATTAAAGAATTAAGGCAGGCTTATCTATGTGGGCTGGAAGGTGCAGAAGAAGTTTTTTTGAAAGAGCTCTTTCCTGAATTAAAATCAGGGATGGTTACTGATGTGTGGGTTGAGATGAGCCCAGCATTTGTGGAGGTTCCATGTGATTACTTTCCCTATACCTTTGATGAGAAATTCGGGATAACAGTTAATGGAACGGCAACGGTTACTTTTCAGAGGATGCGGAGTGATGGAGCAAAGGCGCCACCGGAGGAGATAGTGTTTTCAAAAGCAGGTACTAAGGAATTTGAAGACTATTATAGAGTAGGAAAACCTGGGAATTACTGGTTTGGAGTTGAGATTATTAGTCCAAACAAAATTTTTACAAAAGCTGAATCAGTTGTAAGATGCCAGAAAAAATCATAAGAAAGGCAAAGAGAGCAAAAGACCAACTATCACTAGGTATTGGAACGTATTAAAGATTAAACTGCTGGTAAATGAAACGCAAAAATTCCATAAAAAAACTTAAAAAAGAAAGAAAACAAAAGAAGGATATGAAAATTAAAAAACAGATCATTCTTAAAGTCGTTCATTTTAGCTTAATTTGTATTGCTTATTTCTTCTTCAGCATTAGCGCAAGGTTTCTTAGCTGATATGTCCTGGAAAGAAGAGGGTAAAGAGGATCGGATTAGTAAATTTTGCCTGTCAGACAATCTCTACACTTATGATTTAACAAACAATGGCCAAAAAATGCGTTTTATAGTGGATCGGGAAGCCGGGATGACTAAGGTATTAAATCTTGATGAGAAGGTATTTATGGAGATGCCAAATAGTTACTATGAACAATCCGTTTGAAGCCCACGAAGCTATGCTAAAAACGTTTAAACAGTATAAAGTTTTCAGTGAAGGCGAAGAGGAGGTTAACGGACTTTTCTGCGAAAAAAAAGCCGTAAAATGGAAAGCGCAGACAACGGTGGGGGATGAAGTTTTAGAAGAGAAAGAAATAATCATTCAGCAGGCCTGGATTTCAAAAAAATATAATATCCCCATAAAATTGATTAACTACAAGGGAGATAAGGAGCATATGATTGTTGAACTGTCGAATATAAAAGAAGGGGAGATAAGTAAAGATGTCTTTCAGGTTTCCGGGGATTTTAAAAAGCATGAGATGAAATAAAGCTGTTCGAATTAACATGGGTACACTTCCCCTATTTACTTAACTGTATACTATTATGTGACCTTGTAAACCAAAGGACGGGAAGGGTTCAAGGTCTCCTTGGATAAGGAAAGGACTTCCCCCTTCCAACGTTCGCTTCGCTCACTGCCTCCCCTTCTCGGGCTTTGCCTTGCGGCCAAAGGGTCATACCCCTTGGATCCCCCGACGGCTTTTTTAAACTAAAGCCGTCACTGTGAGATATTATGGCCTCTACGGGAACGCCCACAAGGGAAAGGTGCAAAAGGCATAACTCGACACCCATCCCTTCATCCTCATTGAGGAGGAGACCTTACTACACTTTGCGGGCTTTACCGGAGAGATCATCGTTAGAACTTACCCTGGCCGTTGAAGTCCGGCAGAAAAGCGGGGAAAACTGGAATTCGATTAAATTAAACCTTTCAACCTCTTCTCCTTCGGTCGGAACCGCACCGACCCAACTTTCTCCCTGGGAAGTTGATTTTTATGAGCCGCTGCCTATTCTAAGGGAGAAAGCAGACATCCGGGAAGCAAGAACTGCCGGAACCATAATAGCAGCCGTGTGCCCCTTGTTGAAGCCGAAGAAGAAGCTGCTTTAATTGAGGAAAGCGGACTCCATCTCAATTTTATCGTTCCCCGGAAAGTTGATATTTCTGGAGACGGTTCCACCCACCAGGTTCCGATTTTAGTAGAAACCGTGGAGTCAAATTTCGATTACTTTACTGTTCCGAAAAGAATAGAAGCAGCCTTCCTCAGGGCTTCCCTTAAAAACACTCTTCCATATCCCCTTCTTCCAGGAAAAGCCAATTTATTTATTTCACAGGATTTTGTCGGCCCTGGCCGGATTCCATTTCTCTTTCCTCAAGAAGAAACCGAATTATTCTTCGGCGAAGATCAGCAAATAAAGGTCAAATATGAACAACTCAAAAAGAAAAAAGTGGAGCCGAGTTTTCTAAGTAAAACCGAAAAATTGGAATATGCTTTCAGGATAACCGTTGAGAATTTCCGTAATAAACCGATTGACGTGGAAGTTGTGGACAAGATCCCTATCAGCTGGAATTCTAAAATTGAAAAAAAAGAAGTATCTTTGGAACCGAAACCTTCACAAAAAAGAAGAAAACGGTCTGCTTCACTGGCTATTGCCCTTAGCTCCGTTAGAGAAAAAACAGGTATTATTCTCCTTTACCATCGAATACCTCAAGGACACCGTAATAAAATAACGAGTGAGACAGGCAAGATAGGCAGGAATGAAAAATGGGGACAGTAACCCATTTATCTATTTCAATCAATTGCGTTTATCGCGTTTGTTGCGTTATAAAGGGGAAGTTTATACTCTTAAAACAACTGAGTAAGGAGGTCAGCCCGAACAGGCCGAACAAATTAAATAGCCTGAATTAAAATTCCTTAAGAAGAGTGAAGTCTATATCAGGCCGGTCGGCGGTTCTGGTTCCTGCTAACTGGTTGGTATAATCTTTTCTCCAGTAATAATTATGTCCGGCTTCAATCTTCCATTTTTCTCCGGTTTCAGGATCAACCACGTCAGTAACTCCCAGAATATAATTGGAGAATCTTCGGCTCGTCTCATCCAGAACAGTTTGACGGTTCCAATAGGATTCATCAATAATTCTTGATATTTCTTGATTGGTTTGAGTTACTATCTGGGAAACATTGGCCGTCAACTGCTGCTGCGAAGCCACCCACTGGGGATTGAGTTTAACGCTTTTAAACATATGACCGGCAATTTCCCTTACTGTAACTTCTTCACCTTCAGGGCAAGTATAAATTATCAGCAAAGCTACCGACCAGTTTCCCATTCCCTGGGTTTGAACCAACTGGGTCAAAGCCATTCCATAACCAACATATGGTTTCTGCTGCTGTTCGAATCGGAAAGCAACTTCCCCTCCGTGAAGAGTGAATGAAATACCATAATAAGCGAATTGGCTGTAGATGCGATTGAAATTAGAGACAACATCAGGACACTCCTTCTGACTGACTATGGAAAACGACGCCAGAGAAGGCCTGTAATTCTGGTTGAGATATTCAAGAAGAAAGTATTGACCGGGAAGATATCTTTTAACCAGCATATTTACCCCATAACCGGGGGAATACCAGGAACCTTCCACGAAGCCGGCAAAGGCTAAGGTGGAATTGGGGACAGCAAAAACAGGCAGGCTCCCGTCGTTAAATTGAATACGGATACGGCCGTCCGGAGAAACGGCCTGAAGCACATGGACAAGGTCCACCGAAGCTCTGCGGAAAGTGCCTCCTTGAACTTCCCATCCTTGCGGAATCTCCATAGTAAAGGCATTCTCTCTGGGATCCTGCCAGGAAACATAGCGGATCTGCGGCCGGACCGGCCTCAGCTCCTTCATCTCTTCATCAGGCTGTTCAAATCGAAAAGACTGTAAAACAGTTATCAGCATTTCTCGATGCTGCTCAAAAGATTCCTCTTCGGCAGCTATGATGTAAAGAATTCCACTTTTTTCGTGGATGGAACAGAGAGCAATTCCCTGCCAGGTGATCCCTTCTTGCTGGAACCGGAAGCGGAGGGCGGTCTCGTCGGGAAAACTGCGCACTTGCTCTTTTTTTAAAATATCAATTTGGCTGGAAAATATGTCCAGTCGGGCAAAATTTTTATTTAGCCAGTCGGTACTCCGGCTTTTCTTTTTAAGAAAGAAGGGATAGACAAAGACAAAAGGAGAAGTTTTTTCCTCTTCAGATGAAATCAGAATATATTTATTGTTTTCAATTTCGGCCTTCCAGTTTATTGGATGTTTCAGGGAAAAACCCTGGGGATATCTTTTATAAATTAAACCGCTGTTTTCCATTTGACAGCTGACAACAAGAAAAGCAAGAAAAACAAAACCAATAAATTTAAATGTTATCAAAAATGGTATTTTTCTCATTTATCCCTTCCTTTTTGATAGAGTGGGTAAAATATAAAAATAAAATAAGTTTTCAGCTCCTATATTCGAAAATAAAAAAGATAGTCTATTTCGTTTATCTCATCTATATAGATTATCTTGTCTTGAGAAGGCAAGAAAAGCGAAACGAACAAGAAAGTCGATAAAAGTGGTCGGGATCTGCATAAATTAAACATGATTATTTTCATCTGTCGAGGGGGGTGAGTTTGTCATGAGCATTTAGCTTTTCATAAACAAAGTGAACGTGAACAATCTTACTCATCTCTCAAACGTCCTCATTTTTTATAAAAAAAGAAAAAATAGGTAAATGGGTGAGCTGTCACCATTTTTTCTATCCATTCACTCTCACTCCAGGGGAAGGGGTCTGTCCCTTTGGGGAAAGTCCCCCTTTTTTAAAAGAGGACTTTGAGGCCGCCTCCGGCTCTGAAGCCGCCCAACGTTATTTCCGGTCCAGGGATACCGGTATCAGGCGAAAATTCAGCTTTGCCGTTAAGATAGCTGGCTCCTCCGAAAAGGGCAAATCCTTTGCTTATATAAAAAAGAAAGCGTGCCCCGCCTACAAATCCGAAAATATTTTTGGATATTTCGCTGATGCTTGAAGAAAGGCTAACCGAATCATATGGATAACTCTCACTGAAACTGATGGATGAAATTACTTTCGCCTTAGCCATAATATAGGCACCTCCAGCAAAAACATCAACACCTATTCGACCGAACCTAACTGCATAGACAGCACTTAAAGTAGCGGTATTTTCACTCAACGAATAAGCACCGGTTCCTTCAGCGGAACGGGGAGATTCAAAAAGCAAAGGATGGGGAATTGATGAGGAATAAGTTCCATCCATATCCCTTGAGGCAATATCCACTCCCAGTTCAAGCCCGACAGCAGGCGTAATCATGTATCCGATAGAAGCAGAAATGGGAAATCCCTTTTTTACGCCGTAACCGATAGAAGAAGTAGCTGTTTCATAATAAATCTCTTCCGTCCAGGTATTGGTTATTTCTTCTTCCTGGAAGCCGGCGTTAAAACCCGCTAAAAAATAGATCCGGCGGAAATTTTTTCCGGCCGAGCTTTCATCTCTCCCCTCATAATTGAAAGGAGGACTTTCCTGTTCCTGACGGACTGCTTTTTTTTCCGGTTCAAGTTCCTTTTTTTCCATTTCAGGTTCTTTTTTTTCCGGTTCCAACTTTTCCTCTGCTTTTCTTTCCTCCGGCATTCCTTTCTCTACTACCTCCACTATACTTTCATGAATATAAGCTATCATTTCCGGACGGTTTCCCTTGGCAGGTACGATTATTCGGAACCAATCCCCGGTTCTTTCAATTACCTGAAACTCAGTCCCCATTGAAGCTTGATGGACTACTGCGCTGGATAAAGAAGGCTGACTCCGGATATTGGCCACCTTAACCTTAACCCGTACTTTCAAGGTATCTTCCTGTTCGGCTTCGACCAAGCTATAAGTAGAAAGAAAGGCTGCCAATACTAATATAATAACTGAAATTTTTTTTCTCATCTTGCTCTCTCCTAATTAACAATCCAGCCTATGGCTTCCATGGCTCTAATTGTCTGGAGGTATTCATTGCTTCCGGCTCCATACTTGGAATAAGCTACTTGAAGCAGGGCATTGGCGGCATCCATGAAATCCGAGTAAGGGGTTAGATAATAAACCCAGGCCGTATAAAAAATATTGGCTGCTTTTTCAATTCCAATTCCATTGACTCTTATTTTTGAAACCCGGTTCTTCCCTCCATTTGCCAGTAGATAGAAAGCATGGGCATATATTGTTGCGTTGAGGTGTACTCCGCCTGAATCAAATTCATAAGGCACATTGTACTTCTGAGACAAGTGACAAGGATCAGGGTAATTGGGATGCCCTAATTGAGAATTGGTATTGGGATCAGCCAGGTTACGGCAGTTCTCAATACTGTAATAAGGCCGGGCATCTTCTCCGATATACCAGTCGGCCATGTACAATCCTTCACCCTCCGGGTACCAATAGAATTCAGCCGTAGCACCCATGATGTCGGAAAAAGACTCGTTGAGAGCTCCCGGTTCAAAAGCATAAACCAAATCGGAAGTATAGTCGGTGATTCCATGGGTATATTCATGACAGACTATATCCAGGCAAGCGGCAGGCTGTAAGTTGCTCTTACCGGGCACACAGAAATTCAAGCTTTCACCGTTCCAAAAGGCATTGTCCTTGTACTTATTGTTGTGGACATAGACAATGGTATCCAGATTATTGTTGTTTATTCCATTTCTGCCGAAAAATTTGTAATAAAAATCATAGACAAAACCAACCAAGGCATGTGCGCTCACCAGAGTCCCGTCAAAATCCCAGTAATTATCATCATCACCGGGAATATATCCTTTTTTGAAGTGAATTGTGTAATGGTTGTAAGGTCTGACTCTCTTTTCATCATAAAGATAATAGTAACCGTCTGAATAAAGGGTAGTAGCCAGCTTCATGCTGAGTCCATGATAGTTATAGCCCAAACCTATAGCCGGTTCATCAAAATGAATATTTGAGTACTGAAAAAGAATTTCTCCTGTATGAGCATCTACTATTGCGGTCATGCTGTAATGGCTCTCTTCAGTCAGGGTCACCTCATAGGCTAAACGGAATGATTCGTTGGAAACAGGGAAAATTCCCAAGCGCCTATCATTGGTTTTCTCCTTAAGACCGGATTTTCCAAGATGAAGACGGTATATATCAGCTGCTTCCTCACCTGAAAGAGTTGGAATAATATCTATTTCATCAATTTGATAGAATTCACCGTTAATACTCTCCGGAATCCCTCCTCTGAGGTGATATACAATTTGACCGCCGAATACAGGGAGTCCCCGATAAAATTGGGCATAGCGGATATGTTCCATATCTTTTAAAGAATCTGTTTGATAGCGAAAAGGGACCAAGTTACCTTCCTCGATTTGCTGATTGAGAAACCTCTCAAGCGAGCGTCCGGTCAGATGAAATTCTTTCCTTTCGCCTTTTTCTACGCTGTATTCATCAGGAGCACAAACATAACTCTTGCCGACATAATCAGCTGAAGCTATTGCTGCTAAAAAGAAAACCAACAGAAAAATACCAAAAACAATTTTCTTTTTTGTCATTTTTTCCTCCTTCCTTTTTTTACAGGCATGAAAAAAAACTCTGTTTTTTATATTTTTTTAAATATAATTAACCATTGAGTCAATCACCTTTAAGGGTGAAATTTATTTGCTGAAAGAGGGTATTAATAAGCGGTGACAACTCACTCATTTAATTATTTTTTCGTAAACCCTCATTAGATAAATCTCTTAAGTAGATCTTCTTCTTAGACAAAATTTATGGTATCTGACTGACGTCAACTATTTTTTCCCACTCCTTATTGCCTCATGATGAGTGATGAAGTCGCTTAGAGGGCGGAAACTTGGTGAAAAGAAGGGAAAATCATAAACAGAAAAACAAATTTTTTGCCAGCACAGCAAAAAGGCTTTTCAGGCATATTTTACTTTAAACGGGAGATATTCCTTAGAGACATGGTCAACTCGGATCAGCCAATACGGTGAGATAAACGGTTTCCGGCTACCGGTTAAGGGGGAAGGAGTGTGGAATCTAAG
>Ga0190335_1000009_pt1 | contig 30985 bp, 48 predicted proteins | sample 48720489_MG_FD_161675 | JGI IMG/M metagenome (GOLD analysis project Ga0190335, IMG submission 161675) | Hydrothermal vent sediment bacterial communities from Southern Trench, Guaymas Basin, Mexico - 4872-04-8-9_MG | ecosystem: Environmental > Aquatic > Marine > Hydrothermal vents > Sediment ... | reverse complement strand
AACCAGCATAAGTTCCATACTCTTCGCAATACGCAATAGGAATCCATTCCACGACAAATAGTTTTTTCTTTCTCTTATCTGGGTATGCCAATATATCTCCTTCATATATTTCTTTTCCGTTTTTGTCTCTCAATCCCGTGAATTGCATAAGAATAAACCTCTCCCTTAAAACTATGCTTCCGGACAACAAATCATACAGGTTAAATTCACCATTTGAAGCTATTTTAAGCACATCGGGTATTTGATAGAACTCATACATTCTTTTTTTCTTTTTGTCCCACATTCTGAATTTAATTTCTTGTTTCATCCTTTCTCACCTCTTTCTCCTCCAGCCGTCCGTGGTGTTTCTTGGGGGTGTCCAGACGTTCCCCCCCAAGACATATATATCCCACGGATTTTATCGCCACACCTCAGGGTATGGCGGGCTGTTTGGGGATTAAACGACCGAGTGTTCTGGATTCTCTATTTCGCCAACCCAACACTGCCAGCACAACACCTTGCCATTTAAATGTTTCTCTTCTCCTTCTGGTATTTCCCAATTACATAGTTCGCATTTCATTTTATCACCATCTGCGAGGCACGGATAATTCCCTGCAAGGGATATAAACCCTGACCGACCTGTCCGGGACAGGGAGACAGCCGGGGTGTGCCTGTTCGCCTTCACGCTTTAAATTTAGTTGAGGTTATATATAAAATTATCGTAACTATCAGTTAGTGATAAATGTAGCAATATAGGAAATATAGGGTGGAAATTTATATATAAAAAGGGGTATTTTCGCCCTTTAAAATATTTAAAGATTAACCAATTATGTAACCACATAGAAGTAACAAAAAAATTTAATTTTATTTATTATTATTTACTAACTAATAGTAACACTTTCCCTAATAAAAAGGTAATTTTATGTTATTAAATTTTCACAATACATTCCCTACAACTCCTACATTTACGCACGGTCGGTGTAGGAAACTCGTTTGTTACTACTGCACCCAAGTGAAAACTCTTAAATTTTCAAAATTAGCGACTTTTCACTGACCTATAGTAGTAACACCATTTTCGACCACTTTTTCACTGGGGTATGGTGGTAACACTCACTTGACTATCTTTACCGTCTCCTCACCCTTCCCCATAATGTAGTATTCTTTGTTCTGGAGAATCGGCTTAAACCCCGCATCTTTGAGAATCTCCACCAGATGGAAAATTTCCCTTACTCGCTTCTTCTCCTCCATAAAAAACTCTCCCACATTAACGACTAAAACGCCTTGCCTTCGGATTTTCATACTCTCCCCTCCTTATTCGATTATTTCGCCTGTGTCTCTTTCTGTGATAAGCCAATCTGTCCATGTTTCGTGTGCCTTTTTACCACATTTCGAACACACAATAGGTATTCTCAAACAAGTGTCGAATTCTATATTATCTTTCCAATTTTTTTCAAATTCCCATTCGTGTTCGCACATTTTTATCCCCTCCTTTGTTTTATATATGCTTGTCGGTGTCGCTTATTCTGTCGCTTATTTTGTTGTCGCTATTTGTCGGTTTTCGGAATAAGCGACATAGCCGACAAGTCGAATATGCTTACCAAATGGTTTCTTTGTCGCCCATCCGGGATTATGTGCAACTCCCCACATTCGAGCCAATTCTCTATTCGTCTTTCTGCTGTCCTCACCGTATTGACATAACCCGATTGGATTAACATTCTTTTCAATTCCACCCTGCTAATCGGCTTCCTGCCCATAAACTGATATAAAAACGCCTTTGCTGGTGTGAGATTCATCTCCAATTCCCTTTTGAGTTCCTCTTTCCAATTTCTTTTTGTCTTTTTAGCCCAGAGATAGGTATTAAACGCCTTCTGTTGTGTTCTCAAGTTGAACTGATTCAGACCCACAAATTTGTAATTCTTAATCAGGAACTCGGTAACTTCCCTTTGCCATTTGTTTTTAGCGATTTTCCTCATTAAGTTAGCCATCTCCTCGAAATCGAAGACCAATTCGATATACTCCCCTCTCGATAATATAGCCAGAAAATCCTCCTTAAATCGCAATTGGCTTAAGTTCTCCGTGTTGTAATCGAATATAAACTTGCTTGTCGTTATGAACGATTTAGGCAAATCCTTCGTTTCCTTCGAATATGTGAAATTGGTTATGATTCGGTCTTCTGGGTCCGTTTCGCCTATTCCTTTTATCATCTCCTTCATTTCCCCATCATTAAACAACCTCATTATGTCCTTGAACCAGATTATCTTACCGTTGTTCTCGTAGAGAAACCTGTATAAGTATGCTGGAGTTACCTTTTTCGCTATGACATAATCTAAGTCGTGCTTTTTTAAATACCACTTGATTTGATATGACTTACCTATCCCTGCTCGACCTTTGACAAAAAGCATATTGGCATAGCCCAATCTTAACTTGTCTAACGCCCTGTGCAAATCGTAATAGAATTCTTTGATTCTGTTCGGCATAGGTCTGTTCCGTTCGACATAATCGGTTACATACTCGTAAAAGTCCTCTTGGTCTTTCTCGGAGGTCGCCCAATCAGGACGAATAACACCCCCTTCAAGCATCTTATTCTTAAACAGGTTGTCATTCTCGGCTGGAGTCAGCGAACTATCCCACTCGGATTCTATATCAATACTGTCAGGATTAACCCCGTTCTCTTCGAGAAACTTCTTCGCTCGTTTGATAAACGCATTTTTAAGGATTTCTTCCCTCTTCACCCCAGACACCCGTAAATTAAAATTTATTTGTTGGTTATTCCCTCTTTACTTTTTGTTTCAACTTTCGAAGTTCTTCTTTGAGTTTCTTGTTTTCTTCTCTTAATCTTTCTCTCTCCCTGTCGCATTTACACATACTTAGTTTTGTGTATTCTCCCGTTCTACAATCGAAGTCATACCAATATTCCTCTCCGCAAACAATACAAACCGCTGTATTTTGAACCGAACTCATTCTATCCCCTCCACTTTTTTATGGACATCAGGTTCGCATTCCGGACAATAATCAAAAACTAACCTTTTATGCCTCTGGCAGAATCCAAAATATTGGCTCATTTCTTCCACTTCTCCCATCTTATTTTGGTTTTGCCTTCCTTTTTCGAATAATAAATTATCGCTCTTGTCCCGTCCTCATATTCTAATATTGTTGTCATGCCTGAATCACCTTTATACCCTCTAACTGCTTATCACATCTTCGACACCAAACAGACCCATCTATATCTATTTCGAGCATATCATCGCTTTGGCAACGACTACACCAAATTTCAAATTCCTTTCCCAATCTCATAGTTTTACCTCCCGGATAATTTTACCCATTTTTGACGAATTGGCTAATCCCCAGATTATCTTTTCCCTTCTCTCTCACTCCGATAACCCTTCCATACCTCATTATGTCCAACTCTATGTTTTTGCCTATGAGTTTCTGGCATTTCTCGGCTACTCTCGGAGAATTCGTATAATGCCTTCCCTTTTTCGTAACAATTGTCCAACTTTGCCTATACTTCGGATTCCGTTCTACTCGTAAAAGTGTTCCTTTATCGTAATAACACATACTCATCACTTCCCATAAACTATTTTGTCAATTTCTTCGTTCGGATTCTTGACATCCTTGATGACCCAATAACGCTTATTGTCCGTTATCCACAACCAAACGCTTTTTTCATTTCTGAAATAATTGAATTCCTTGACCACGAAGAAAACACCTTTTTCACTAAAGTAAACTGATGTTCGATAGGTTGTTTTATCGTTGAAAATGTTTCTGTGTTTCTTGACGAAATCCAAAAATTCATATTCATCACTAAAACGATAGGTTGGCAATTTATATTCTTCCATTTTCCCACCCCCTAATCTATATTTAACTTATGACCTAATAAAGGTTATGGTTTCCTCTCGAACCTCGCCACAACTCGCCCGTTTAAAGTCAATTCTATCGCTCCGAGTCGGTCGAGATTCTTTAAAAGGAAACCGTCCCACTCGTCTATTGGCTCTTGCAATTCCAAGATTGATTTTGTTTTATTCATAATCTCCCCTCCTAAATCTGAAAGTGGGGAATAATACCCCAATAAACATTACAATTTTCTTATTAACTCCTCACGCCTTTTTATCAATTTTAATTTCTTATTTCGGTTTCGTGTTGTGTTTATCATTATTTCCAAAATTTCTATATCTCGGAAGATTTTATTTTTAATCGGATTTTCCTCTTCTTCTTTTAAACTTTTTTCTATATCCTTTATAACTTTATCTATAAAATCCAATTTCATATTACCACCTAATAACAAATGTCATAAAGTCATCACTATCTAAATAAGGTTCATATCCTTTCTTTCGGAGTTCTTGCATTATCGCCACAATCTGCCTTGTGGTCATCTCATCCGTTATCCTAATCTCTCCCATACTCACACCTCCCAAATCTGAAAAGTGTCATAGTTGGCACAAAGCCAACATGACCACAACAAACCAAACCAATACCCTATACTTCCATATCATACCTTAATCACCTGCCAGATTTCCATATCCGTGATTGTTTTCCAATTCGATTATATCACTCTTCTGGTCATTCCTTCGGGATTTTTCCAAAACCTCCCCTTCTCGTGAAGACATAATCCAGAACATTTCTTCCATTTTATCCACCTCCTTATTTTCTATATTTTGCAAATGAAACGGGAACGCTATCATTTGAGAGGATAACGCTCCCCACGAAAGCACCTAAATTTATGCTCACTCCCGCACCCATCACACATAAATGTTTCATAGATAACATTCCCCACAGTCTGGAAACCAATTAAGAACAATTCTCCCCCACATTCGCATTTCATACTCTCACCCCAATAGATAATTAGTTAAGTGGGTATATAAAGGTTTCGGATACAATATCTTGTGCTTCGCACACTATTCAGATGCAATATGTTGTGTTTTTGGCGAATTTTGGGGTCTGTTTCCTGTGGAAAATGTATTCTGCGAAATATATATTACAGTAAATAACGGGAAAATGCCAACTACTGCGACATATAGCGATTTCTTGCGATATAACACCGTTATACTCCCGACTGGCAGGGTTGTTCTGCAATATATATATTCGAGTGCAAAGGAAGAGAAGGTTATGACCACTGCGTGGTGGTGGCAGGGCAGGATTAACCACTATATGGGAATTACACCGACCCCGTCAGGCGAAAATGAGATGGGCAACCCCCTCAGAAAAATTCCGTGTAGAAAATACCCAAGTTATAAAAGAAAATAACCCCCCTCAAAGGTATCGCTTGAACTCGTTTATTTTGACCGCATACGGAAGGGAAAGCTCCTCTCTGTTCTTTAGCCTCACATAAATCTTTCCGCAGGTGAGCCCTATCAGTTCCGGTCCGTCATAAAGGGCGAAAACGGGGTCAGCCGAGTCTCCCGGAAAAACATCTATATTGTGAAGAAAGTATGACTTCTTGCGTTCTATGTTTCCCACTTCATCGGGGACTTTCTTCGCTGTTATTTTACCCTCATCGTAGAGCGGCTCGAACATAGCCGGCGTTCTTATCGTGAATATGAAATCCCCGACTTCAATCTCCCTGCTGTCTCCGAGTTTTGAAAGCCTTGAAAACTTGTAGGGTTTGCCGCCCCTGCTTCCGGGAATGAAGTAGGGTATTTTGAGAATCGCTATGTCCGGGTCGAGTTTTTTGAGCTTGATTGAAAATGTCGCCGGAACTCCCTTGTCGTCAATGCCGCAGACAACCTCATCGTATTTCTCGAAGGTATCCTCGTAAATCTTCCCATTCTCTTTGAATTTTCCCTTATATTCGTATGGTGTGTCTATTATGTGACCGTTTGTGAGGAGCTTGTCCTTGTAGGCTATTCCCTTTCCGTATCTCTGCTGCTCCTGCAAGACTCTGCTTCCCTTCCCGATGTACTTGGCTATGACAAGAAACTCGTACATATTCTTGAGGAGCTTTTTGTATTCTTCTCCTATCTCTATATCTAAGAAGTCTTTATATCTGTCCGCCATAAGCATCCCGCCCAAGACGAAGAGAAATTCCCTTCTTTTCATTTAATGGGGGCGGAGGGGGAACCCCTTTCATCTCAATTCTCCCACTCCTTGAACGCTTTATGCCAGTCATGCAGACCGAAATCTCCCCTTCCGAATCTCCTCAATACCTCGCCACTTATGCTCCAACACCCCTCAACGACTTCGCTCTCGAAGAGGTAGAGGAGAAAAGATTCCAGCCCCATAATTTATATTTGTCATAACTCATATATAAAACTTTCGGTAGGGGTTAATTATAAAAAAAGGTTACGAACAATAATTTAATTAGAATGAGATTGCCTGCCTTCTTTCAGCGAAAAAATCAGCTCTCAGAAACTATAAAGCCAGCCAAGACAATAACCGAGAAAACCTATCCTTCTATCGTTGAAAAACTCGTCAAGGACACGAGAGGAATAATAACGCAGCCGGACTTCACCCTTCGTGCGGGGCTCGTGAACAAAGACGAGTACATCGTTCCGCACAGAGTCAATGGTCAAAGGCTCAACTGGCAGCTTTATTTTGATGTTTATCACAATGTTGGCATTGTCAAGAACGCCGTGAACAGCACGGCGAACTTCGCCGTTCAGTCCGGCTACGAACTTGAGGGGAACAAGAGAGATGTCACCAAAGTCAAGAACTGGATAGACAGGCACAACTTCGACCTCAAGATGCTCAACATTTTCAAGCTCGTGCAGATTACCGGAAACTGCTACATAGAGATGCCGAGCCCGGACAATTTCAAATTCCTCCCCGTAGACCAGATGTATGTCATCGTCAAGAAGGGCGGGAAGAACGATGGTCAAATAACCGGCTACATCCAGCTCACTCAGGGCAATCTCACCAATCCCCCAAGATGGGACCCGGAAGACATAATTCACTTCAAGTGGAACGAGCTCGGAACGAGCTTTTACGGCTTGCCTGACATCCGGGCTTCGCTCACCCCGATTAAGTATATGCTCCAGTATCTTGAGGACATCGGGAAGATAATGCACCGATACGGGCACATAATCTATCACTGGAAAATTGGAGATGAAAACTCCCCCGCAACCCAGCAACAGATTAACGATATGAAAGCCCTTTTAAACAACCGGGAAGTGGGCGAGGATTTGGTCACATCCTACAATGTCGAGGCTGTTCCGCTGGTGGCGAATTTGAGGATGATTCAGCCGGATGGTTTGCTCAAGGCAATTGAGAACCAAATCATTTCGAGTCTGGAAATACCGGACTTTTTCGTTCGTGGCGGGGAGACATCCAACCGTGCCACATCACAGACTCTCCTTCAATACTACGACAGGAAAGTCCGGGCGTTGAGGGAAACAATCGGGCAAATCATCGAAGACAGAATCTTTAAGGAAAAACTCCGAACCAATGTCAAATTCGCTTGGAGGGAACTTTCAACCGAAGGCGAGCTGAACAAATCCACAATAGTCAGGAACCTTTCCGGAACTCAGGGTGCCGGAATACCGGCAACCGTTGCTATGAGAATGGTTGGCTGGGGAAGCTGGGTCGATGATTACAAGCGTGAATGGGACGAGGAATTGAAGCGGCAAGCCAAATTGAAACAGGCTCTCACCCCGCCGAAGACCCAGCCCAAACAGAAAGAACCAGAACCCAAGCCTGAGGATTTCGAGAACGATTACGAATACCTTAAAGCGTGGGAAAGTTATAAAAAGAGGTTACATGGGTAATTAAAATATGGGAAAAACGCTCACCGAACTCCTGTCGGGGCTCAACGAGGAAAATATTCACCCCGGCAATTCCCATGTTCCTCGCTCAAAACTCGTCAAATGCAGTAACTGCGGAACAAAGATTCCGGTTCCCGGTTACCAAGACGAGGTCCTTTGCCAGAACTGCAAGACCATTCGGGATGCGAACAACGACATAATCACTTCGGGATGGTATCAGTTCGCAAGGGACAAAACGAGAATCAAAAAGAAAATAGGTCATCTCATACCGGCTGTTCACCATCAGAACAGCTTTGACAAAACAATTGACGACAGGACTTAAATATGCCATTACCAACTCCAAATAAAGGAGAAGAGCGTGACGATTTCGTTTCACGCTGTATGAGCAACGACACGATGAAGTCGGAATTTCCCGACCAAAAGCAAAGACTTGCTGTATGCTTTTCGCAGTGGAGAAAGAGTGGGACCAAGGGCGTGAGGGGCGGAGACAGAGGCGGTTCCCACTCAAGACCATTAAAGGGTGAGTCTATGAAGAAAATCATAAATGAGAAATTTAAGTTTTCCACTCCTTTCGTAGTCGAAGATGTTGATAAGGAAACATCGAAAGACAAAATCAAAATCAGGGGAACGATGATTAAAGCCAAGACGAGCAGGAACGGGCGAACTTATTTAATTGAGGAATTGCGTAACGCACTCTTCACTGGAAACACTATCAGCGTTGGTCACACAGATAACCCAACCGACAATGTTGGATTCTTCAAGCCAATACCAACAAGTGACGGACTCGATTTCGAAGGAGTTGTGATGAACACACCATATCATCCGGGAATAGTTGAAATGATTCGCAAGGGGCTCATAAAGTTCGTTTCGGTCGAAGCAATAGCCAAGGAACTCGAAGAGGATACGAGCGGCAATAGGGTTGTTCGTGGCTTGGACTTTACAGGTCTTGGTCTTGTTAAGACTCCCGGATTCCCAGAAGCCACACTGGCTATTGCCGAGGCTTTCGAGAAAAACGAAGGTGAAAAGATGGAAAATGAAAATTGGGATGAGGAGGATGTGGCTGAATGTCTGGCAGACCTCCTCACAGATGAAGAGTTGCTTGATGCTCTTGAAGAGAAGGCTTTCCCCGGAAAATTAGGGACAGGTCAGAGATTCGCTGCGTGTGTCAGGAGAGTAATGGGCAGAAAAAATCCCAGAACGGGAAAGAATTACACGGAAGACGAAGCACGGGCAATCTGTGCTACAATAGGCAGAAAGAAATATGGGAAAGCCAAGTTTCAAGCTCTCGCTAAAAAAGGTAAAGAAAGTGTAGGTGATAAAACTATGGAAGAGGAAAACAAACCAAAAGAAGAAGTTAAGAATGAGGAGAAGCAGGAGACCAATCAGGTAGTCGAGGAAATCAAGAAACTCTCTGAGAAAATCGACAAGACGGAAGAACTTGCAAAGAGAGTTGAGGAACTCGAAAAGAAACTTTCAGAGAAGAAAGAGACGAAAGGAATTGTCACCGGAGCAGAAAACAAGCCGAAGCCAAGGTTTAACTTGGTGAAAGAAAAGAACTCTTACCGACCCGGAACGGTTGATATTTACACTGACGAGGTTGTATATTAAAGAGGTGAATGAAAATGGCGTTCGGAGTAGTTTCTGAAGGAACAAAAAGCTTTACTGCACCCGCACAGCAGGACTTGCTTAACGGTTACCTTGTTAAGGCAATGTCCACTTCAGCTGTCTCAACATCAACAGCTTATGAAGCCACCATCGAAGTGGACAAAGTGGATGCTGCCGGTGACATTCCGCTGTGTGTTGGTGTGAACATCGGTTCAACCACGAGTGGAAATATGGCGACCATCTTTAGGGACGGTCTCTATTATTTCAACGCCGGTGGTGCAATAGTCGCTGGTAAGTTGGTTGGACCCACTGGTGCCGACCCGCTTGCTGTGAAGGTCGTGACTCCCGGTTCCGCTATCGGAAAGGCGTTGTCTGCGGCAGCGAGTGGTGAGGAAGTTTTAGTGGCATTAAATCTCTAAATGAGGTGAATAAAGATGGTAAGATTACAAGAACTTTTGACAAGGTCAGCTGAACCTGAGACCATTGAAAGCGAAATTTATGGGACTCTTATAGATGCCGTCAAGACGAAACTCATAGCGACTAACTTTGTTGCTCTCAGGATTGGTCCCAAGAGCATACCCGGTGACAGCATCAGCATAGACCTGTGGGACAAGGATGTCATAAAGGTACACGAAGTCGGCGAAGCAGCTGAAGTTCCAATCGAGGTTGGGAAGGTTAGCTCCTTCACACTGAAACCCAAAAAGTACGGAATTCGCCCGCTCATAACAAAGGAAATGCAGGAAGACGGCAAGTTCGACCTTATGGATTACAACCTGAGAGATGCTGGTTACCAGATGGCTAAAAAGCTTGACAGCCTCCTTATGGAGCAGATAGAGGCTGGGGCAACTGCTGCCGGTAACACGGTATCCGGCGGAACTGCCATAACGGTTGCCAACATAAACACGGCAATTTACAACCTTGAGAAAAACGACTACACGCCTACGGACTTCATAGTCTCTCCAGAAGTGGCTATGGACATCAGAAACATAGACACTTTCGTAGAGGCTGACAAGGCAGGCATAACAAATCCGTCTCGTGGTCTGATAGGCAAAATATTCAGTATGACCGTGTGGCAGTCAAATCAGGTGACATCCAGCTACGCTTATGTGATAGACAGGGACCACGCACTGGTTATGGTTGAAAAGAGACCCATAACCATAGAGAGATACAACGATGTGACAAGGGACTTGTCTGGTGTCGTGGTTACGGCTCGTTGGGCAGTCAGATACCTGAGGGACAAAGCTTGTTGCGTCATAACAACAAGCTAAACCCTCTTCCTTTAATATTTAAGAGGTTGGTGTAAATGAAGGACGGATTGAGTAGTGAAAATTTAACTTTAACTGGAACTTTGAGTGGTGCAACTCTTGAAGTTGCCGAAAGCGTCAGTGCCGCTGAAATTTCGGCAAACGCAATCGGGACTTCAGAACAGGCTTTCGTTGGAACAGGTTCGCCTCCGGTGTATGCGAGCAGAATTCTCCACGGAAATGACACTATTCCGGCGGCAACATCAAAGTGGATAGTATTTGGGGATAAATTCCTTGGAACGCCGGATGTTGTCATAGGCGGCGATGCTGCAGTTACAATAACCGATATTGGTACTGGAAGTTTCCTTGCGAGCGGAGCAGCCAGCACGGAGTTTTGTTGGGTTGCTCTTGGTTCAGCGTAGGGTGATTTAATTGGCGATGAGTATAACAAGTACTGGTAGCCAAGTTAAAATAGCCAGTGGAACTTACGAGGAAGTAGTTAATTTCATTATGCTGGGCTCAATAGAGCCGATGGCAATTAAATCTGTCGGATGGGATGTTCCTTCCGGAAGCGTTGCAGTACTTTACTTCAGATAAATATGGACAAATGGGAACTGGCTATCAGAGCGTTCAGTAGGGTTAAAGATGTTCCTACAGAAATAGGCAGCCCTCTGATAGTCCAGTATATTGAGGATGGAGCAAGTTTAATCGGTGAGATTACTGGTCAATCTCCCGACCTGACTGACATCGCTTCCAAGTTCCATCCGGCATTAACCTCTTTCGCAACTGCTCTCATACTTGGTTATAAGGAGGGTGTTGGAATAAGTTACAACCTCGGAACAATGCGTATAGACAAATCAACCGAGGAACAGGGGATTTCACGACAATTACAACACGAAATTAACCTCTTTAATATGGCAATATCTGCCTTGGGCAAGAGAATTCCCATGGCTAAAACAACACCAACGGAGTGAGGTGGAATATGAAAGAACACACGAAGATTAAGGGAACTTGGGATATTAAACTTCTTGGTCCTGATGGTGAAGTCAAGGAGCACATGAAAACAACAAATCTGATTACAGATAGCGGCTTCGATGGATTGATTCAGAGATGTTTTTCGACACAGACAGGTTCTCCGGCATTTAATTACATAGCAATCGGTTCCGATGGGACCGCTGCCAGCACGAGTGACACATCTTTGGGTTACTTGCTGGCTGTCAAACAGGGTACATATTCTCACACGGATGGGGAACACAATTTTGAATTGAGTGCAACATTCGGTGCCGGCGTTGGAACCGGAAGCATAAGAGAATATGCGATTCAGAACGGCTCACCAAGCGGAACGATATTCAACAGGGCGACATTCGGAACAATAGTGAAAGGTTCGCAGGATTCGTTACAGATAGTATTCGCTGGTTCATTGAGTTAGATATGTTATGGTCAGATACAGGCGAGTTAAAGAAAGTACGCTTAAACGATTTGCCACAAACCTTAGTCTAATCGGTATCCCGATAATATTTATTCTATTTCTTTACTTGAACCAAATTAATGCTATCACGATTACTGGTTATTCTGGTGATAGTGTTTGTGCCGGAACGGAATTAGAACCTTGTTATGCTTACATTAATTTCACAGCCAATACCGATATTTATATTTATCCTATGAATACCACATGGGTTTTCAACACGGACAAACCTATGAAGGAAATACGGGTTTACAGGAAATGGGGCAATTACTGGAGGAGGATTTATTTCAACAAGACTTGGAACAAGTATGTGAAGTATGCAGTGAAATTTTCCAAAGGAAAGAATTATCAATTAAAAATAATTGGAATTAAAAACGACCCACATGAAGATGTCAAATGGGGTTTCGACAAGATAGACCCAATTTGGTATGGTGTGAAAGTCATCAAGTACAACATCACAGATGAAAACAACGCAACCATTTGGTATTACAAATTAAGTTATAACGGCATCACAATCACTACGCCCGTACACACAACTTGTTACTGGAATGGTTCTGCGATGAGAGAATGTATACAACCCGTGTATATAGAAAACAGCTGGAAAGCAATTAAGTTGAACAGCCTTAATTTTAAATACAAATTTGAAAAAAAGCTGGCAAAGAAGATAAGGGTGGAATATCCAAATATGTTGCCAGTTGGAAATTCGACCATATATTTCAAATTCTACTATCCAGCGAACAGGGGAGAAGAGTGGAATCTCAGCTTTATTGCTGGAACCTATGAATGGAAAATAGACCCAACGATAAGCGGTTGTTCTGTCATAACATCACCCGGAGTATATGTGATGAACCAAAGTATAACAGATTCATCAACTTCCTACTGTATAAATATTTCAGCAAATGATGTTATTCTCGACTGTGATGGTCATACCATCGATGGTGATGGCGCAGCCGACCATGCAATACATTCGGATGGTTTTAAAAACATAACAATAAAAAATTGTGTATGTAGTGGTTGGGATACCACAACAGTACATATGCAAAATACTGATAATGTTACAATAGATAATATAAATATAAGTGGTATAGATACAGTAATATATGGATATTATGCTGATAATTTTGTTATAACTAATTGTAATTTAAACAACATATATTCTTATTCAGTAATCCAGCTTATGTCAAGTTATCATCCAGTGGTAGAAAATTGTAGTATTACTAATGGGAAATTTGGTATAGAATTTTCTTATGGTATAATTATTAGAAATGTTATAACACAAAACACACAAAGGAATCCATATTATTATAATACATATGCCGATACTTATTGTGATGAAATTATATTTGATAATTTTACAAGTTATGTTTCAGGTTCTTATAAGAAAAACTTGATTTTTAATTACAGTATTAATTTGTTTAATTGGGATAATAATTTTAGTTCAATATTTTTTTGTGATGCTGATAATTCTCGCGTAACGAACATTAATTGGTCATCGACTACATCAAATACATTTCCTTTATATATAATATTCACAAGGAATATTTCATTAACAAATTTAAATATTACAGGAGGTTATGCAAATATATGGGCAGAAAAATCTCCTTCAGCAATAAATATAAGCAATTCCTCATTTTATAATCCTGCTGGAATTGGCATTTATTTGTATGGTTTATCTACACCATTAAGTTATATCTCGAATATAAATATAACAACAAGCCAAGAATGTTTTTATTTAAATAAACCTAAAATTCAAGTCACTCATTCAATAATAAAAAATACGGGAATTGATTATGTTTTTTATGCAGGTGCTGGTGGCTCTACAGATATTTTTATTGTTTATAACAATTATATTCAAGCCCAATATCCAAATTATGTTTATGAAATATATAATTATGGAATTAGTTTGAATACGACAAAACAAATAGGGAACCGAATATATCAAGGGGAATATGATTGCCCATATATAGGAGGAAATTTTTATGATTTCCAATCTGATACTGATTCTTTTAATTGTCTTGATACAAACAAAGATGGTTTCTGTGATGATGTATTTGTTTTTAATTTAAGAAGTGGAACAGCAACTGATTATCTTCCTTATTCAGATGATTATATTCCTGACCATAATGGTCCCTTTTGGGATTCAAATCATACAAACACAACAAATGTTGATGAAAGTGTTTTGTTTTCTGTCCGATGGACAGACACATACGATGATGGCAACGAATCGAATATTTCAGGTTATATATTCAGCTGGCACAATGGTGCGAATTGGACAAAAACACCAAACTCTGGAAACATAGAATCAGGAGAACAGAGCTTCAGCGGAAGTGGTGGAGGACCAAGTTGGATTACATTCTTTGATGATTTTGATGACGGGGATTTGGGAAACAATTGGACAACCTATGTGAGTGATGCCACATACGGCAGGATTGGGGTCAGAACGGAAGATGCTCACTCTGGAAGTTATTCGGTTATTGCGGATGTAAATACAAACGGACACTATAATCTCAACGAACTCATTACGAATTATGATTTTTCTGGAGCGACTGAAGTTATTTTGACATTCTGGCACAGAGAATGGGGCGATGAACAAACTTCAGGGGCAGACCACACAAACCACTACAATTCAGATGCTTACTATTTCACTTGTGACGGGACAAATTGGAAACTTTTAGGAGATTTGGGAGATATAGGTTCTACTTGGACAAAGGTTACTGTGAATATTACTGCTGACCCAGACTGGTGCGGGACTGCTGACTCCAACTTTAAGATAAAACTGACCCAATATGATAATTTTGGTTTAACTTCTGACGGAAGAGGATTTGATGATGTAAATGTAACATATAAGGCGGGAAGTGGAGAACCAGACCAAGACACAAATAAAACACCAGTAGAATATCAAGATGTAATCTCAGACCTTTATGAACAGATAGATAATATTACAGTCACGGTGAATGTATCATACTATAACAATTCAGGCTCACAGGCAAACGGAAACACAGACCCGACATTATGGTTGGAAGTTTACAATGGCTCGGATTGGGTTGATGAGGGAAGTTTCTCTATAACAGGAACAGGAAATTTCTCAATAATCGTCACAACATCGTCTGTTTTAAATGGTTGGAAAACAGAAGCAAACAGAGACATAAGGATTTCAGCAAGATATATGGATTATAGCGACTCATCGCATTATGATACAATAAACTGGACAGATGTGTGGGTTGAGGCTTACAGCGAACAGGAATTTTTAAATGATTCGTGGGTGGAATTTACCGATGTTATGTGTCCAACACCAAAATCCGAATGTTGGTCGAATGTTACCAAAACACTAACTTCGACTGTAGGAGCGACTATAAAATGGATGGTCTATGCAAACGATTCAATAGGCAATTGGAACCAGACCGATGTCTTCACATTCACAACAACGGGTGGAGACACCGACCCACCAACATTTTCAAACTGGCAACAAGACCCACCAGACATAAATTCGAGCACTATAGGGAAATTATACATAAATGTCACCATAACAGACACTTCTGGTGTTAATGCTTCGAGTGTCAGGTTTTACCACTGGATAAATGATTCGCAATATCCGGACCAGCCGTGGAAATTCATAAACGGAACTACACAGGATTTTGAACACGAACACAATATGACAAACATAACTTCATCAATATTCAACATAACTCTCCACACTCACGCATACAACCCATCAGTATTCAATGCAGACCCAGAAGTGATGCGTTCGGCAACGAAATACAACTACACATTGAGCACCAACAACAAGGCATTGAAAGTCAGATTTTATAATATATCCACGCACCCAAACACGACATATATTTTGAAATCGAGACTGTACAGAAATTCCGGAAATTTGCTGATTTACTACTGTAACAGTTCTTACACAACTGGAAAAGTGTATAATTCCGATTACTGCGTTCCAATAACAACGCTAACATCCCAAGCAGGGACATACTACCAGAATGTACATTTTTACGGAGATGAAAACTCTTATTTAGATGGAGTGAAAATATCATCAACAGGATATATAGTGTTTTATTCAACAGTAGGTTCGGATTGGGAAGTCGAATACGCAAATATAGATTCAAACTCTGTAGAGACGACAACAAACGGAGGAACGGGATGGACTAATCAGGATTTCACTCCAGATGTTTGGCTTATACAAATAAACGGAAACGGATTGACAACGGTCGGATATAAGGTTTATGCCTGCGACACGCTTGGAAACTGCGACAATTCGAGTGTTCAGGAAGACTCATACGCAATCGCAAACTTACCACCATCACCAGCACCGAAGATAATAATACCTCAAAACGCAACTTATAACGGAACATTCAACATAACTTGGGAACCGTGCAAAGACCCAAACAATGACCCGTTTAATTACTCTCTCTATCTTTACTATTCAAACGGAACTTTGGCGAGTGTTTTGGCAGACAACAACATACCAGAAGGAACGGAATATTACACTTTTGATTCGACAAACTACCCAGATGGGCAATATTACCTTATAGCAAATGCAACAGACAACGAAAGCAACACGAACTTTTACATATTACCTTATTACTTCACATTGGATAATTTTCATCCCGATGTCAATCTTTCCTTTGGTCCCCCAAACACGAATAGTTTTGTTTTTGGTGTGTGCGGTCCGGACTTTGAAAACGCCTCAGCACTTCCAATCAACCAAACATCAACTTACGGAATTGATTATGTCTGTAATAATGGAACAGAAGCCGGAGACATACAGATAAAACTGAGCAACAATTTGAATTCCAATTGGACATGGTATGCCTCAAATGATTCGGTGTTTAACAACCAGATTAAACTAACTACTTCGTGGCAGACAATATTACATAACCTTGGTGTGAATGATTGTACATATATTTGGCATAAAGCCAATTGTAGTTATGTCCATATCGGTCCGGGGGCGTATGAAATATATCAGGCGGTCTGATGGCAGGCAGAGGAACTCCTGTTGGCGTGTTGTTTCGCAAGGATGTGAGCGAAAGTATTTCTATTTCGGATTCTTTAGCAACGACTTGGGATGGAAAAAGGAACTTGGCTGAAAGTTTAACTATTTCCGATTTTATTTCTACTATATGGGATGGGAAGAGAAATTTTACAGAAACTCTCTCTTTAACAGATTCCGTATCATCAATATGGGATGGGACGAGAAGCTTTGCTGAAACTTTAACCATTTCCGATTCTGCTATAACAACTTGGTCTGGCATAAGAAATTTTACAGAAACACTCACATTCTCAGATTCCGTGAGTGTATCGCTAATCATAGTGGAGAAAGTTACTGAAAGTTTACAATTTATTGATTCTGTTATCAAGAAATCATCACTTTCCAAGACTGAAAACCTCACGCTAACAGACCATATAACCAAGGTTCATAGTGCCATAAGGAATTTGGCAGAAACATTAACCTTAACCGATTCTGTTACCAAAAAACCATCGCTCACTCTCACTGAGACGCTAATAATAGTAGATTCTGTTAAAACGGTTCTCTCGTTTGTTAAAAAAGTAACCGAAACTCTCTCATTGGCGGATTCGGTAGTGAAATCTTCCAAAATATATGAAACAGAAACACTGACAATAGCCGATTCGGTTAAATATGTCAAGACGATTGTGAAGCACCTCACAGAAACTCTCTCAGTGGTGGATTCTTACAAAGCGACCAAGACCATCGTTAGGAATTTTAGTGAAACTCTGTCTCTTTTAGATGCCATAACAAAAATACCAGAACTTTATAAAGATGAAAGTCTAACAATTACAGATTCCGTAGAAATAGCTGAGGCAATAATTAAATACCTAACTGAATCATTTACAATATCAGATACAATTGTAAAGACGCTTAAACTTCAGAAGGCAGAATCATTATCTCTCACAGATAGTGCCACCATCACAAAAATAATAACAAGATACCTCACGGAAACATTATCAATAATTGATTCTCTCATCAAGACACCGAATAAATATTTAACTGAAAACATTACAATTTTAGATACATTGAAAGAATTCCCAAAATATTTAGGAAGATTAATAAATATGGTTGATTTGTTTGGAGATGATGTAAGCGATAGTTTTGATGTTGAAAATAAAGTTATAAAAGACGATGTGGTGAAAGATGACGATTTTGGCTGATATTGGGGAAGGAATTAAAATTATCGAATACACGCAAACAATGAGCTCGGATTACGGCACGCCAGTCACAACCGGTTCAACGGTTCACAATGTCACCGGTTATGTCGTGATATTGAACAGCAATGACGAGGAAGTGAAGTCGGGGATTCTTCAAGTCGGGGATGCAAGAGGATATTTCACACCAAACGATTTCAACAAGTTAAAACCCGGAAACATAATTGAATATCAGGGATTGCAGTATGAAATAGTCGGCGAGCCGAGAAAATACAGTCTTGGTGGCACTGCCGACCACATAGAAGTCAGCCTGAAAAGGTATCATAAACCATAAAAAAGGGTTAAGCATAGTATTTAAATAGAGGCAAGAGAGCCTCAGTAAAGCGAGAGAGCGTATGGAAGGCGACATTTTCAATAAGGCGTGGACAACTACTTATGCGATTATTTCTGGGAATGTTCCGGACCCGATTAATCGTGGCTCCAAGTGGATATGGGCTGCAAATCCGTTAATCGGCTCTCCAACTGACCCAAGCCTCTCCTATCCGATAATAACCATAGACCCGTTCACCGTGTCTTCTTCTGAACCGGTTACATTCGGAACGAACCAAATTGAAACTACACTCGCAACTACAATCGAAGTCCACGACAATGCCGGCGGTTCGAGATTCGATGCCATTTGCAATGACCTCGTCAAGGCTCTCTGGGATAACGCTGAGGAATTCGCCAAATCCGGATTGGATTTTATGTTCCTCTCTAATGGCGTTTACAATCAGGTTGTCCTGAGCAGGACAAACAGAATTCACACGAAATCATTTGGGTTGGAATTCAGAATTTAAGGTGATAGAATGATAAAGGTTAAAAACATCTGGCACAGACCTTTGATATTGAACGGGATTGAAGTCAAACCCGGCGAAACTAAATTAGTCCCCAAGGGCGGGGCTGTTGGATATTGCCTCGCAAGGGGAAGGATTAAAATTATTCATACAAATGTTAGACTTTATGAAAAAAGCGAACTTGAGAAAATGAAAATGTCCGAACTGAGAAAAATCGGTGCTCCTCTCGGAGCGTATGACACAAAAAAATCAGAACTGATTGAAGAAATATTGGAAAAACAAGAGGTGAGTTTAGATGGCTGAAACATTCACGGCTTTGACCGGCTCGGTGCTTGTTGGCGGAACGCACTACGCAGAAGTCCGTTCAATACGGGCAACCATTCCGGATATGCAGGGAATCGAGGAAGTCAGAACATTCGGTGATGGAGTTTACATAAAGAGAACCAGACCAGAAGGCGTGGGAGAATCCACAATGGATGTCGTTGTGGACACGATTGATTTCTTCTACGAATTCGGAAGTCCAACACCAAACGACCCACAGGGACCGATAACTCCCGTTGATTACCTCTGGCAGAATCAGGAAACCGGTTCATACTTCAGGTTGAGATTTGCTTCAGTGTACCCGACAAGCGTTGAATTCCGACAGGATAGGGACGGTCACTTGGAAGGAACGGTCACTTTCCAGTATGCGAAGAAAGATGTGAGTTACTACTACTCCGGTGCTGCTCCTTCGTAAATTTAACCTAAAGGAGGTATAGCATGGAAATAAACAAGTTATTCGGTAAACCTAAAACATACAATATCGGTGGCGTGGAATTTACATTTAAACCACTGACTCTCGAAAACATAGACCTACTTGCAAGTTTAGGCGACCCTAAAAAGCAAGGAGAAGCAATGAAACAGCTTGTGATAGAGACTTTCAAGAAATCCTATCCTGAAATTAAAGAGAAAGACATCCTCAAAATCAGCATAGAACACTTCACCGAAATAACCAAAGCAATTTTGGATGTGAATAATATAGAAATTCCTGAAGAGATGAAATGATACCAATACCAAAAGAAGACTTAATTCAAATGCGAGGCGGGAGAGAGAAAACTCTCCACGACCTCATAATCTTGGTAATGCACGAATTCCACTACGATATTGACACTATGAAGAGGATGCCAGTGCCAACATTTATGAGCTTGGTTAAAAAACTCTCAGAAGATTATGAAGAACAGGAGAGAATGATGAGGAGCTTGAAATGATAAGAGTATATTTTCAGGGTGCGGACGAGTTGGCTTATCATTTACACAGGTTACGAGTTGGTTTGCCGGAGGCAAGCAAGAAAGGAAATTTCAGAATGGCTAAGTCAATCCAAATGAAAGCCAAGTATTTAGTCGAAAGTCGCACAGTAACAAACACGGGGTTGTTGCGTTCCGATATAAAAATAAAACCCGTTGGGAGAAATTATGATATTGTTGTTGGCGAACACGCATCTTATGCTTATATAATCGAAAAGGGAAGAAAAGCAATTGCTGGGTATAAATTTGTTCCTACGCAGGAATTCCCATTGGAGGGGTTTGCTGTTCGTGCTCCGGGAAGAGTAATTAAAGCAGCCAAAGGAGTACATTTTATGCGTGATGCAATTAAGCACACGAAAAACAAGTTCAAACATATATCAGATGAATACGTCAAATTGGTGAAGAAATAATGGTACAAGAAATCCATGAGATAAGGACAATTTTCCGAGATAACGCCAAACAAGCAGCGGATAGACTGAGGAAAGTAGAAACCGTAACTAAGCAAATGGCTCGTGGGATGCGTCAGGTTACCACGGTTACGAATGCTTATGGAAGAACTGTTCAAAAAACTGAACGGACAATTTCGGGTCTAACAAGACGATTCGAATTCCATTATCTTTCGATTTTGTTCTTTGGAATGGCAATAAGAAGAACATTCGAGACGATGGCTCGTTCTGCAACGCAAACATATCTCAAAATGACCGAAGGTCAAACGCAGGCGGGGCAGGCTCTCTTGGGTTTATCTGCATCATTCAGCTTCCTTTCCTTTACTGTCGGAGAGGCACTTGGAAGATTTTTAGAACCATTTTTGCCAACAATAATATCAATAGTGAATGTTGTCGGGGATTGGATTAGTCAAAATGAAACTTTAGTTGGCGGTCTAATAGCTGCTGGTTTGGCTGTTGGAACATTTCTTATGTGGACCGGCATTTTGAAGCTTGGTCTAATGGGTATTCAGATGTGGGCGGAAGCCGCAGCGGGAGCCAAAGGAATAGGTATGTTGAGTGGTGCTTTGAGTGGTCTTACTGGACCAGTTGGAATCGCTATTGGTGCACTTGCGTTGTTGGCTGGAGCACTTATTATATCCGAGTGGGATGAGATGACAAAAGCTGCGAAAGCATTTGGGGATTATATTAGTGCGGGTCTCAGGGGAGATATAGGTAAAGCAGAAGAAAATTTAGAATTGTTCAAAGCACACCTTAAACTCGCCTTCGAAGAATTCTTCACAGTAAAGCTTCCACTCATAGTGAAGGCGGCGATAGAAGTTATTACCAACCTTTTAAACGAATGGGCGAGAGCAGTTTCAATAGCATTTTATTCGTTCTTCCTTCCTCCAGAATTGGCAGTTCCTATGGGAAATGTAGCTGGTAATATAAATGTTCCACAAATTAGAATTCCCGAAATTCCCGGTTTAGCCGAGAGAGCAAAATACATACAATCGCAAAAAAGACTATTAGCAGAATACGAAAGCACTCGTGGAGCTGGTGGCTCTTTAGCTCCACCAAACAACATTACTATTAACGAGCTCAATATTAATGGTGTATCATCTTTAGATGAAATAATAGAGGAAATAAGAAGAAGAACTAATGTTACGGTGGGATGATGAAAGGATATTTAAAACATTCGAAAATTGATGGTGGAAGTGCAATAGATTTATCAATTAGAAGCATAACAGCAAATTGGGATGTATATACTCAAGACGACCCCACTCCGGGGAAGACAACGCTTCCTTGGAATCCACATGAAGTGGATTTCATCGGCGTGGGTAATCAACGATTTATTATCCGTGGTCATTTTATTCAGGGCTCTCCGTTTGAACCAAAAACCGGTTCCAAGGTAATGCAAGTGCCTCTTTTGGGGAGTTTTTGTAATATCGGTTCACCGAGCTGGTTTATATTTCATTCAGACTATCTTCTTGCAGGGAAAGGTTCCATCTTGGTCATACCTTCAGCTCCATCTTGGAATCACGACTTTCGAAATGAGCACCACATAGATTACACGATAACTTTAACAGAAACGAAGGAGTGGTAATGACAAAATACACTCACCTGATAAAGCATCAAGATTTGAGTGAAACCGGTAAACCTTGGAACACCATAGACCAGCCAATATCAATAGAAATCCGTGAGGGGATAGAATCAATCATAGACACATTTAATTTTAAAATTGCAGATAAATGCGTTCCAAAAGGAGTTGAATTCGAAGCTCAGGACAACATCCATATTGCTCTGGGCTCCGTAGCAACGCCATCTCATATTGATTTTGATGGCTTGGTTACGGATATAACTCTCACTGAGAATGAAAAGGGAAAGATATGGACAATAAAGGGAAATAACCGTTTTGAGTATATAATGGGCTATCAACGACCGACTCACTTCACGAACATAACCGCTTGGTCTGCCTGCTCAATGCTAATATCTCAAGTGAATGATGCGAATAGTGCAAATCCCGACTGGGTTGATATTGTTTGGAATCCCAATAATACTATTACCACGAAAACATTCAATTTCTATCGCACATATAAGCCAGTTTATCAGCACATCGAGGAATTGACAACCGATGAATACACTGGTATGGGTAATTTCATTTATTATATTGAGGGGGGAAGCGTCTTCACTTGGAAGCAAAAACCCACAACCATCACAGATACTATGACTGAAGGTGTGGATTTCCAATCAAACAAAGCACAGAAGGCAAGTTTCGATGTTGTGAACTGTGCAATAATTCACGGTGGAAATGATTTTAACGGGAAGCCGATTTTCAGGTATGTGGTGAATCTGCACTCCGTGGGAAAGTATGGCTTTAAGTGGAAATATTTTGAGGATGTTAAATTAGCCGAGGAATTGAAAGCTAAAGCGGGTGTGACGATTGATAATACCTACCCGTTTGGAAATAGTAGCGATTATCCGGGAGGGAATCAGGCTTTGAGAAACGATGTTGGTGCGGCGATAGAGCAAAAATGGAAGCCTATAATATTCAAACTCGGTTTGCCGAGATATAGGGTTGATATTGAAATGCGTGGAACAACCAAGCACATACTTGGCGACTTGTATAAAATCGTGAGTCCAACCTTGGGTTGGGAAGATGGCTACACTCTCAGACTTCGGGAGCGAATGCACCGTTTCGATAGAAATGGTTGGATAACGAGGTTACATTTCGAAGAGGATGAAGAATCAGCAGTTGAGAATTTATGAGCTTAGGAAAGATAATAGCCGATATAAGCAGAGATAAAGACGATATGAAAAGAAGTTTTGGTGTGGCTGGTTCTTTAACTAATTTCATCAATATGCACATTGAAAAAATCAAACTCAGCCAGCCTTATACAATCGTCTCCACGAGAACTTTGGGTTCTTCGTTCATTTTGGGTCATCCGGGACTTGGCTGGCTTGGTTACAACGCAGCTTCGGTTGCTGTGGGTTCGCAACCATATTTAGGAGATAGTCGTGGAGCATGGGATACCAAGATAATCCATAGCCCGAACAACACCTTCGTGGAGACATTCGATGGGAGCAGATTCAAAAACACATCGACAAGTGCAAGCTGGGATAATGGTTCCTGCGTGTTCACATCGGGAGAGCAAATGATAACTGAAAGTATTTATTTAGGTTCACAGAGACTATTAAATATAAGACTCACATTGGAAGGTTCGACATACAGCAATCTCAAAATTGAAGCATCTCCAGACGGGGGAACTAACTGGGAGGGGTGTTCATCCGGTTCCGTTGAAACATACACATTCCAGAACACCGGCTCGGAACTCAAATTGCGTTTCACCGAAATCGCCGGTGGAAGTGCGATTTTAACAAAATATGAGGCAAGATATGGTCTTCACTAATATCGGCAAGAACTTGGTAAGGGACTGGCTCGGAAGCAAATTCCCAAACCCGCCTTTATATATGGCTCTCGGTTCTGTTGGAGATACTGCTACTGCGGATGACACACAACTCGGTTCTGAAATCCCCGAAACGAGAAGGGGATTCGACTCCATCAACACATCAAACGACCGCATGGTCGAATATGAAATGATTCTCCCTTCTACTGTTCCGAGCTCACAGCCAGTCCAGATAAGAGAAGTTGGATTGTTCGATAGTTCCTCAAGCGGTTCGATGTATACTCATGATAGCTTCACTGCTGTTGAAAAAACTCAGGATGTTGAATTGCAAACTATAATTGCGATAAGGATAGAATAGGTGATAATATGGTAATACCAAGTAAATCCGATGGAGATGTTTTACACTCCTATGATTTGTTTAAAATAGTTGGTTTTCACAATTCCACAAATACAATATCTAAGAATTCTAATGGAACTCTTGGAAGTGTTCTGATTCCGGCAAATACAGTAACATCTGGAATAGTTGTTTTTTGTCCGTTTAAAGTATACCACGCAAGTGGTGGTGTCATAAAAAGTCAAGGAACTGGAACCCTCTATTTGTTGATTGGCTCACCGACAGCAGAAAGCGAAAAAATGAATAAGAGCGGAAATGTATATAGATATGAAATAGATGTTTCAACAAGCGATAATGGGACAATTATTTATTATGACGATTCTGAAACTTGGACAGAACCAGTTTCTATCGTTCTTACTGGAAGTACAAATACTTATGGTGGTATTAAAGGTGGTAGAATGATGGTATTGGGTGTTTGAATGATTGACAGAATCCTCAATTGGCTCAGACACTTCATAGCACAAGACCTGATAGACAGGAACATTGAACTGAACAACAAACTCGTTTACAAGCAAAGAGAGTTAAATCTCTGCCTGATTAATTATTCAGAACTTAAAGACAAGGTCGCCCTTCTCGAAAAGGAGAAAAAAGAACTGATGAACGAGCTCAATGTTTATTTGAAAAAACCTCAACTCCACGAAGAACTCTATGAAACCGACCGTGTTTATCGTGGAGAGAGAGTTTTTTACACAAAGGATAGAATCTACAAATACGCCTTGCCCAAAATTCAGGATTATTTCAAGTGTTCAGAAGAAATGATAAAAAAGGAAATTCAGAAGGCAGGAATCACTCCGGATATGACAATGCTGGACAAGTTTAGAAAGGCGAGTTACTATGTTGCTCATAACTACACCTATATGTTTGACGCACACAAGTTCGGCGTGGAGGAAAACTGGGAACCGGTTGAGAACTTAATAGTAACAAAGCGTGGAGACTGCGAAACCATGAGCATGCTCGTTGTGATGATGTGCCGGGTAAGTGGAATACCGTCTAACAGAGTGTTTATGGCAGACGGGTTGTATGTCACGCCGGAAAGCGAATTCGGTCACGCATTTCCTGTTCTTTGGGCAGAAGATGGAAAGTGGTATGTGGGAGAGCCGACAAACAGAAGGTTCACCGTACAGACTTGGGAAAAACTGAGATTTAAATATGTTTGCCTCTGGGGAATGGGCAACGACCACTTTTCAGTAAAAATCAAAGGTGATAAAACATTCCTATGAAGGAGACAAACGCTAAACGATTGATGAGAATAGAAGAACACATAATTGAAGTGAAATGTAATATAGCCAAAATCGAAGAGCACCTCAGAAGCATAAATGGGTTTGTTTCAGAGCAGAAGGAAATCAACAAGGACATAACAGGAAAGGTTAGGATGGCACAAGGCGGAATATTCACAATAAGCTTCTTGGTGGCTTTCCTAACCTTGGCGAAAATGTTTGGTTTATGGTGATAAATGATGTGGGACACGATAAAACAGAAACTTTCAAGCAGGAAATTCCTCGTTGCGGTATTTAATGCGTTGTTCATTATACTCAACGAGGGATTGGAGCTGGGAGTTCCTTCCGATGTCTACGCTTACATCACAGCCATACTGATAGCGTGGATTCTCGGAGAGTCTTATGTGGATTCTAAAAGATAAATAAACTCCCAAAAACAGCGAAAACTTTATATATGACTTATTCTTAAATATAAATAGGTAATAGCTTTTTGTGCCCGTAAGAGTATGATTCCATATCAGGAGCGAGTTTTTGATATTATTGATTCTTTTAGCATTTTCAATGGCTCTGTTTTGGAATTCGCCAAGAGGATTTTCATAGACAGCGATGTATACAATATGTATCCGAGCAACGCAGCCTTATGCTGCATTAATGTGGCGAATGAATATCTTTACGACAGGAAGCTCAAAGAATACTGGAGCGAGGTTCTGCTTGTTCTCCATAAGGCTAACTTCAGAAAAAGAAAACCTACGCTTGGCAGGAAACTTTACCAGAACATAATCAAAAATTCGGATAAATTCAGGGTCGATTTGGAAAAAAACAAGAAAGCAGTAGAGGTGATGTTTAGTGGTTCGAAAATCAGTTTTAAAGAAAGCTAAGGATTATTATCCCAAGCCCAAAGAAAAGCCCAAAGAATACCTGATAATGTACCACTCTCCCAACAGGTGGACAGCGAGAGAAGGCGTCTATTGGGAAGCACACGGATTTAAGTTCGAGGAAGGAGTGGTTTATCGGGTTAGCGAACTGGTCTATGAGTGGTCGAAAGGTCAAAGGGGATTTTTCCAAGTGAAGGAAATCAAGACAGATAAAGTAGTGGATTTCAAATGAAACGAATTCTCTGGTGTTCAGACAACCCACTGATTCCTACCGGATATTCTCAGGTAACGAGAAATATAGGTATGAGACTGAAACGAGCCGGGTTTGATTTTCATTCGCTCGGCTTTCAGCAGTTCAGTATGCCGATAGATGAAGTTAAAACTCAAGTTGGCTGGATTGAGTTTCCAATTAAGCCGACAATGAGATTCGCAGAAAATTACGGGGACAAGGGCTCAATAGAATTTTGGGTTGAAACCCTGAAGCCGCACATAACTGTCTTTCTGTCGGATTCATTTATGATAAGGCATCTAATCACGCCAAGAATCAGGGATGTGGTAATAGAACGGACAATAGACAAGCTCAAAACGCTTACTTCTCTCTGGATGTATTATCCGTTCGATTCTGCGGATGTATATGAGGGTGCGGCAGAGCTGCTGTCGGAAATGCACACCAGAATTGCTATGTCAAAATTCGGTCAGAGACTTCTCAAGAAGAAAGCCGGATTGGATTCCTTTTACATCCCCCATGGCGTGGACACGCTCGTTTATCGACCTCTCCCGGAAGGGGTGATAAATGAAATCAAGAAAAGGCACAACATCGATGGGAAGTTCATAATAGGTTCGGTTTTCAGAAACCAAACGAGAAAACTTCCAACCAAACTCTTGAAAGCATTTAAGCTCTTCGCTGAAGACAAGAAAGATGTCCTCCTGCTCCTTCATACCGATGCTCAGGACCCGCAGGGGCAGAATCTAAACGATTTCATAGACAAGCGAATTAAACTCGACAGGAGCAAAGTCAAATTCACGGGAATGAATTTCATTTCGGGCGTTTCCAATCACGAAGTCAATTTGCTTTACAATGTAATGGACATCCACGCATTAAGCACGACCGGAGAAGGATTCGGCTTGCCGATAATCGAATCGCACGCAGCAGGAACGCCAAATGTGATTACGGATTACACAACTTCAAGGGAGCTTCTCGATGACGGGCGATTCGGACAACTGGTTAAGGTGAAGGAATTCATAGAAGGTCAGATGAACACAAGTCGTGCGATAGTGGATGTTGAACACATGGCTGATTGCTTTGAGAAATACTACAACAAGCCAAATTTGGTCAAAAAGCACGGCAAACTCGCAAGGGAGTTTACAATCGAACATTACAACTGGGAAAAAGTCCTCAGGATGTGGATTGAATTAATACAATTTGGTGAGATATATGAGAGAGCGTAAAGTTTGGAAGGAAAATGGAAAAATCTTTTCTCAAACAATAGACAGGGCGGATTACAGCAAATCCGAAGGTGGCAAGATAGTGAAGACGGTTCTCTTTGAAATGGACGAGAAGGAAGCAAGAAGGCAGCTCAAGTGGGTAGAAGAGGAATACGAAAAGGCGAAGAAGGAGCTTAAAAAACTGAAGGAAAGCATAACCAGAAAAGGCATACAAGACTATTTGAACGAGCAGCGTAAAAAAATCAAGCAGATAAGAGAGCACTTCGATGAAATGAAAAACCTGAAGGAGCAGTATGATAAAGCCCTATCTTCGTAAGGAACCGCTCTGGAGAAAGCTGTGGATTAAAATACTTGAGCTCGAACTCTGGATAAAAAGGAAACTTGGACTGATAAAGGTTGAAAAGTACAGATGCTTGGGATGTGGGAAGATATTCACTGAGTTTGACGACCACCAGTGCTTTTATGAAGAAAATGGGAGGATGATACCTTATGGATGGGAAAGTGTCGATTGATTGGATAATTCTTGCGGGGGGGAAGTCGGAACGGCTCAAACCGGCATTTGACGGACCCAAGGCACTCCTCCCGGTTGCCGGAAAGACACTAATCGAGCGGCAGATAGAAAGGGCACTTCCCTATGCGAAGAGGATTATCCTCTCACTCGGATACCGTGGAGAGGAAGTTAAAAATTTTGTCAGAGAAAAATACCCGGACAAAAACATTATATGCTTGATAGAACCTGAACCGCTTGGGACGGGCGGGGCACTCAAATATGTGTTGGACAATATAAATGTCAGCAAGTTTTTCTTCGTGGTGAACTGCGATGATTTGAGTGATGTGAATGTCGTGGATGTGTATTTGATTGAAGACGATGTTTTATGTTTGGGAAATTTCAGATGTCCATACGGCGTTGTCGTCACGCACGGGAACAGGATAGTCAGTTTCAGGCAAAAACCAATCCTGAAAGACATCTGGGTGAGCATTGGCTTTTATAAGCTTTACAAAAACAGCGTTTATCCTCTTCTCAAAGAGAAATGTTCTCTGGAAGATGATGTTTTCCCGAAGATGGATTTATACGGCTACAAGCATCGTGGATATTGGTTCACGGTTAATGATAAAAAACAACTCGATGAGGTGGAAAGGTTCTATGAAAATAAGTGCAATGGTTCTGGGTGAAGACAAAGACTATCTTAAATATTGTTTGGAATCAATTAAAGGCATCGTTGATGAAATTGTTATGAGTGACTTGAGGATTGATGATTTTGCAGAGATGAGAAACGATTGTCTTAAAAGGATAACCGGTGATTGGGTCTTGGTTCTCGACAGCGATGAAATTCTCGCCAACCCCGATGGTTCCAATGTTTCTCGCAGGCAACTGGAAAAACTAATTGAGCAGGCAGAAAAGGAAGGAATAACCGGTTATCACATTTTCACTTTGCATTTCCTTTACAATTACCGGATGATTGACGGAAGCAACAACGGTCAGCATTACAGTTATGGTCGGCTTTACAAGCGTGAGCACATAGAGAGATACAAGGGCAAAATTCACGAACTGCCCGTATTCAAATACGGACAGAACCTGAAACCCACATCCGAATTTTTCATCTGGCACTTTGGTCACTGCAAAGGAATGGAATATGTGAGAGAGAAATACAGGCGGACAATGAAAATACCCGGCAACCCATTCAAGCCGGAATTTGAAAGGTTCAAGGACACGGACGAATACTGTAAAAGCCATCCGTTCTTTATGATGACCAAGCCAGTTATATTTTATTATGGACCTCTCCCAGAGGTTCTGAAATTGTGGTGAAGGTGTAGATGGCACCGCCGCAAAGTTACAAGCCAATGCTGAAGAAGTGGTGTAACATAATAAGACCAAAGAGAATACTGGAGTGGGGACCGGGCGAATCAACCAAGCTGATGCGTGAACTCTGCCCGGATGCGGAGATAATAAGCGTGGAGCACCAGAGGAAGTATTACGACATTTGGTCCAAGCATTTCGAGAACGACCCGAAGACCAAGATAATCCTGAAAGAAGCGGATGAAAGCGACAGGACTCTCCCTTGCTGGGATGAATACACTCAACCGGTAGATGGGAAGTTTGACCTGATATTCGTTGATGGGCGTGAGAGGGTGAGATGCCTGAGATACGCCAAGAAGGTTATTACAAAAAATGGAATAGTATTATTACATGATTCGGAAAGAGGATATTATAAGAAAGGAATTGAACTATTTGAAAAGCTTGAAGAATGGGGAGGAACGGTATGTCTAAGGTTGCCATAATAATAACGACATATAATCGTTTAAATTTGTTAAAAAGAACTTTGGAATCGCTGCACAAATCTCTGAATAAAGATAAAAATGATGTGACAGTATTCGTTATGGATGACGGCTCTACGGATGGGACAGTTGAATTTCTTCGCTCATTCACTCCACCCCATCCGTTAAGATTTGAATATCAATTTATGTCTCACGAAGAAAATATGGGCTTGAGAGCTTCCCTGAATGACGCATTGAAATTAATTTTGACAGGAGACTTCGATTACATAAGCTACAATCAGGATGATGTGGAATTCAGGGAAGGGTGGTTACAGGAATGTATCGACTGGTGGGAAGTGAAGAAGAATTTTAAAGTTGGCTTCATAACGGGGCATGATGCACCTGAACATCCGACAATATACGAGGGTAGGGGATTCAAACTCAAATTAACCTGCCGTGCAACGCATATGTTTGCGAGTGCCAAGCGATGGAAGAAGTTCGGCGAGATTCCGGACCTGACTCCCGGAATAGCGGCACCGAAGCCGGGGCAGGGAAGTCTGGTGGACTGGTGGCTGGTCGGTCACCCGGAAGGGAAGTATCCTGAATCAAAGCACTCCCTGCGAAAATGTAAGGAATATGTGCTGGTATTGCCCGGAAGGATTAAACACACAGGAGTGGTGGAATCAACATGGGG